>JGI24147J20444_1000800_pt1 | contig 17429 bp, 16 predicted proteins | sample BarGraIncub1133A_FD_20444 | JGI IMG/M metagenome (IMG submission 20444) | reverse complement strand
AAGCCGATGGCGAATATCATCAGTAAATATATGCTCCGTTTCAGCGCCCTCGACAAGCCGGGCGTGCTCGGAGGGATCGCCGGAGCGCTAGGATCACATGGCATCAGTATCGAATCGATGGTGCAGACCGCCCATGAAGTTGATGATGCCGCGCCGGTGCCGATCGTCATCATGACCCACGAGGCTCGTGAAGGCTCGATTCAGAAAGCGCTGTCAGAGATCGATCAGCTTGACATCATCTGCGAGAAGACCAGCTTTATCCGTATTGAAGACAATCTGGAGTAAGCGTTCCGCATTTCAAACCGGAGGAATCATGATTACCAAAATCCTGCTGCCTGAAGACCAGATACCGCGTCAGTGGTACAACATCATTCCTGATATGCCCGGCCCGTTGGCGCCCGTGATCAGCCCCCGGACCATGCAGCCGGTCACTCCGGAGGAGATGCTGGCTATTTTCCCGATGTCGCTGATAGAGCAGGAGATGTCGCAGCAGCGCTGGATCGATATTCCTGATGAAGTCCGTGAAATTTATCAACTGTGGCGGCCGTCACCGTTGTACCGTGCGCATCGCCTGGAAAAAGCGCTCGGTACGCCGGCCAAGATCTATTATAAATATGAAGGGGTTTCCCCGGCCGGGTCGCACAAGCCGAACTCGGCGATTCCGCAGGCCTATTATAACAAGCAGGCCGGTATCCGCCGCCTGGCCACCGAGACCGGGGCCGGTCAGTGGGGGAGCTCTCTTGCTCTTGCCTGTTCCATGTTCGGCCTGGAATGCACCGTGTACATGGTCAAGGTCTCCTGTACCCAGAAACCGTACCGCAAGAGCATGATGCAGTTGTGGGGAGCCACGGTTCATCCTTCCCCCTCCGAATTCACCAACGCCGGTCGAACTATTCTGGCTCATGACCCGGACTGCCAGGGGTCACTCGGAATCGCCATCTCGGAAGCGGTGGAGGATGCGGCCACCCATACCGATACCAATTACGCGCTGGGAAGCGTGCTGAACCACGTCTGCCTGCATCAAACCATTATCGGCCAGGAAGCCCAGGCACAGCTCAAGATCGCCGGTGACTATCCTGACGTCGTTATCGCCTGCTGCGGTGGTGGTTCCAACTTCGCCGGTCTGGCCTTTCCGTTTATTGCCGATCGTGCCAGTGGTAAAAATGTACGTTGTGTAGCGGTCGAACCAGCCTCCTGTCCTACCCTGACCAAAGGGGTCTACGCCTTTGATTACGGCGATACAGCGAAATTGGCGCCGATCTCGATGATGTACACGCTCGGTCACGATTTCATGCCCCCCGGCATTCACGCCGGCGGTCTCCGCTATCATGGCGAGTCGCCGCTGGTCTCGCAGCTCTATCACGCCGGGCAGATTGAGGCCAAGTCCTACAAGCAGAATGCCTGTTTCGAGGGGGCACTCCTGTTCGCCCGCAGTGAAGGGATCGTGCCGGCGCCCGAATCGTCCCACGCCGTGCGGGCCGCCATCGATGAGGCGGTGCTGGCCAAGGAGGAAGGGAAGGAAAGGACTATCCTGTTCGGACTTTCCGGTCATGGCCAGCTGGATATGGGCGCGTATGATTCCTACCTATCCGGAAATCTGGAGGATTACGAGTATCCGGATACGATGGTAAAGGCGGCGCTGGAGCGGCTGCCGAAAATCAATCTATAAATCCAAACATCCACCACAGAGACACGGAGGCACGGAAAAAGACATAAGAGAACATCAAAACCGGGTATTTGTAAAACCTAGATCTGCTTTTTCAGACTTTTAGGTTCTCTCTGTGTCTCCGTGCCTCCGTGGTGAGGCCTTTTAAGTGGTCAGAATTAAAATCTGCGGTATAACCAATCTGGAAGATGCACTGATGGCGGTCGAAGCCGGAGCTGATGCTCTCGGCTTTGTACTCTTTCGGGGCTCTCCCCGCTACATTCCCCCCGAACAGGCTGCCGCCATTATTCACCGATTGCCACCTTTCGTGCAGACGGTCGGGCTGTTTGTCAACGAGGAACTGGCAACCGTCAATGAGGTGGCTGATCAGTGCGGTCTGGATCTGGTCCAGCTCCATGGCGAAGAGACACCAGACTATTGCGCTGCCGTACGTCGCAGGATTATCAAGGCGTTCCGGGTGAAGGATGCGTCCAGCCTGGATGAAATAACAAACTATCGTGTCGCCGCCTGTCTGCTGGATGCCTGGTCCCCGGCTGCGCACGGCGGCACCGGCACAACCTTTAACTGGGAGATTGCCGCCAGGGCTGCCGCTTCGCACTGCATCATTCTGGCCGGTGGACTGAGCCCGGAAAATGTTGCTGTGGCGGTGGCAACGGTAAGACCGTATGCGGTCGATGTTTCCAGCGGGGTGGAGAGTGCGCCAGGGAAAAAAGATGCCGGGCAGGTCAGTCGTTTCATCAGAGCCACAAGGAGTCTGCACCATGAAATTACCGGATAAAAAAGGGCACTTCGGCCAGTATGGCGGGCGCTATGTCCCCGAAACCCTCATGCCTGCCCTGCTGGAACTGCAAAAGGCGTATGAGCATTATCGTCATGACAAAGAATTTAAACAGGAATTCGCGTATTATCTGCGTCAGTATGTCGGTCGTCCCAACCCGCTCTATTTTGCCGAAAAATTGACAAAAAAACTCGGCGGCGCCCGGATCTACCTCAAGCGCGAGGACCTGAATCATACCGGTGCGCATAAAATAAACAACACCATCGGCCAAGGACTACTGGCACGGCGGATGGGCAAAAAACGGGTCATTGCCGAGACTGGTGCCGGCATGCACGGCGTGGCGACCGCCACGGTAGCGGCGCTGTTCGGGATGAAGTGTGAGGTGTTCATGGGTGAAGAGGATACCCGCCGCCAGGCACAGAATGTTTTTCGTATGAAGCTGCTCGGGGCTACCGTGACACCGGTCACCGCCGGTACCGCGACACTGAAAGACGCCATGAACGAGGCGATGCGCAACTGGGTCACCACGATCCATGAAACGTTCTACGTGATCGGCACCGTGGCGGGACCGCACCCGTACCCGATGATGGTGCGTGACTTTCAGTCTGTAATTGGTACTGAGGTCAAACGGCAGCACAAGAAGGTCGAAGGGCGCCTGCCGGATTATCTGGTCGCCGCTGTTGGCGGCGGCAGCAACGCGATGGGGTTGTTCTACCCGTTCCTCAAGGATAAATCGGTGCGCCTGATCGGGGTTGAAGCCTCCGGTTACGGCATTGAGACCGGCAAGCACGCCGCGCCGCTCTGCGCCGGATCCCCCGGCATTCTGCACGGCAACAAGACCTATCTGCTGCAGGACCAGCATGGCCAGATCACCCATGCCCACTCTATCTCGGCAGGCCTTGATTATCCGGGCGTCGGTCCGGAACATTCCTGGCTGAAGGATTCCGGGCGGGCTGACTATGTATCAATTACCGATGATGAGGCTCTGGAAGGGTTCAGTACCCTGACCCGCGAAGAGGGTATCATTCCGGCACTGGAATCATCGCACGCCATCGCACAGGTCATGAAGCTGGCCCCGACGTTGAGTTGCGACAAAACAATTGTGGTCTGCCTGTCGGGTCGCGGCGACAAGGATATGCATACGGTAGCCGAGGCGTTGGGATTCAAATTTTAACAGTGATGTACGTTATTAAGCTTCACTGAAAGCCCGAGAAATCGGGCTTTTTTATGTTGACCTGTCGAGCCCGTTCGACTATATACAAACCCGTTCTATTATTACTGAGGAGGAAAACAATGCATCTAGTCGATCAAATCAAAGCAAAGGCCAGAAAGAACCTGCAGACGGTTGTATTACCTGAAAGTTATGATGAGCGAATGCTGTTTGCTGCAGAAAAAATAGTAGCGGAAAAATTGGCTAAAATTGTTATTCTGGGTGACCCGGCCAAGATTCAGGCTGCGGCTGCTGCAAAGGGGATCAATCTGTCAGGTGTCGAGCTGTTGAGCTCTGCGACATCGCCAAAACTTGATGCATACGTGGCCGACCTGGTTGAACTGCGCAAGAGTAAAGGTTTGACCGCTGATGACGCGAGGAAGCTCCTCACCGCCGATGACAACCTGTATTACGCCGGCATGATGGTTCGCAACGGCGACGCCGGCGGAGAAGTTGCCGGTGCCACCGGTACAACAGGCAACGTCCTCAAAGCCGCGTTCCAGACCGTTGGTCCGGCAGCCGGTATTAAGACGGTTTCATCGTTCTTTCTGATGATTACCAAGAACCCCGATTTCGGCGAAAATGGCATCATTCTCTTCGCCGACTGCGCCGTCAACCCGAATCCGGATGCCCAGGCTCTGGCAGAGATCGCGGTGGCAACTGCCGGAAACTGCAAGGCGTTTCTTGACGTGGAAGCGCGCGTTGCCATGCTCTCGTTCTCCACCAAGGGGAGCGCCAGCCACGCCGACTGCGACAAGGTGCTGAAAGCGCTGGAGATTGCCAAACAGATCAAGCCGGATATGCAGGTTGATGGCGAGCTGCAGGCCGACGCGGCCCTGCTCCCCAGCGTCGGGAGCAAAAAGGCCCCCGGCAGCAGTGTGGCGGGCAAGGCCAACGTTCTGATTTTCCCCGACCTGGATGCCGGCAACATCGCCTACAAACTGGTGGAGCGCGTCGCCGGTGCTGAAGCGGTCGGCCCGATTATTCAAGGTCTGGCCAAGCCGGTCAACGACCTCTCGCGCGGCTGTTCGGTTGATGATATCGTTAATGTGGTCGCCATTACCGCGGTGCAGGCGGCACAGGGGTAAGATACAACTGTATATACGAAAGAAGGCGCACTCGACAATGAATGCGCCTTCTTTCGTTTTTGCATTTCCGGCTACAGGTCCCCGGTCAACTCCTGCAGCAGATAGAGCTTGATGTTGACCTTGCGCACACACTCCACGATCTCTCTCAGTCGCTCTTCATCGAGTCCGCACTCTTCCTCAACCCCCTGAAACCATGGATATCCTTTGGGAAGCGGTGTCAGGGAACCGTCCCGGAGCAGCATCACATCCACGAGGTCATTGACACGCCCTGTGGCTTCCCACGGATCACGATAGTTGAATTGACGGGCAACGACGTGCATTCCCATGCCGTTCGGGAAAATGGCCTTCACTTCAAATGAAAATTCGCGCGGGGCGCTGTAGCTGTCGCTCCGTCCGGAGCGGACCATAACGTCTGCGCCCGCCTCCTTCAGTATCTCCCCTACTGATTCGGCGGTCATTGCCGTATATGTTTCCACGTTATACCTCCATCCGTAACTCGATACCCCATGGCACCGGTTTTTCTCCCGCCGCGGTCAGTACCCATAATGTCGGGAATTCCATCTGTTCCGGAGCCGGTCCGACACCATCGGTAAGATAGATCACCGCAGCGGGGAGCGGGTGCATGAGCTTGGCGTAGTCGAAGACCGGTCGCAGGTCGGTAAAGCCGCCGCCGTCATACCGATCGATAATACCGGGAGCGCCGCTGAAGGATTTGATCTGCTGGATGCGGCTGTTGGCGTACAGCACCGTAATGGCGGCGTCGCGGCCGGCCGCAATCTGGAGCAGTTCCCGGGCAAAGGCTTCCCGCAGCTCGGCGCTGTTGGTCGAATCGCTGACGTCAATACCGACCAGCAGGTTGAGTCGCCGCCGTTTCCTGATGCCGGGTGTCGTATGTTCGAAACGGCGGTGTTCCCGCATCCAGGAGCTCCTCCGGCCGGTCCGTCCGGCGGTGGCAATGAATTGCCGCAAAAACTGCCGCCAGGGGAGGGGGGAGGGGCGAAGCAGGGCGTCAACAACCATCCGGAGCTCGGCTGGGGTTTCACCATCACTCCCTCTCAGACTGTCCCTGGTGATCGCCCGAATCGTCTCCTCAGCCAGCGCAAGCGGCGTACTGTCGGCATCGCTCCAGAGCGCGTGGCTGTCCAGGGTTGCCGCCGAGTCGGTGCCGCGCCCGTCACCTGCCGCACCGCGCTCCGAGCATTCGGCATCGCCATACCCGCTGCCGTCCAGATTGCCGGTGTCGAACGGGGGGACAAGCTGATCATAATATTCTTCAGCCGCCAGCCCGTCCTCTGCGCCGTAATACGCCGGAAGGAGCGCGTTGTCGGGAAGGTCGTCGATACCGGTATTGATGGCCAGATCACAGGCGATGTCCCAGTCGTGTTGATTGCGCCCCTTGCGGCGCAGCGGGTGCAGGTGCAGCAGGTGTTTGACCAGGTGCTCCAAAAGCGACTTTTGCTGCGGTGCCGCCAGGGCGGTAAACGGACCGGGATCGACTGCCAGAACGGGGATGCCGTTCCGCACGGTTACGGCGGCTTCCTTCCCGTTCAGCGGGCGCTGTTCGCGGCGCAGGTTGAGGATGAAATGTCCGTAGAACGGCCGTTCGCGTAGCAGTCGCACGACGGCGTTTTCAAGGGAGCCGTTGTTCATGCCTCGTGTGAAATTGTCCGGATCGCATCGAACACCACGCTGTCGTACTTGTCCTGGGCGATGCCCAGCGCTATTGCGGGGATCTTGAGCAGGGACTTGACGAAGCCGAAGCGCAGGTCGCGCGGCAGAACGGCAATGTAGGCAACCAGATTCGCTTCCTGTTCAGGCTCCAGGACGGGAGCTATCTGCAGCGAGGCGACAAGGTCGTTGACCGTGGCGGCCTGGACGTCGTCCCGCTGTCCCTCGGCCTGCAGTGCCACCCGGCACCAGTCGTTCAGCACCTCTGCGGCGGTCAGTGGTCGTCCTTTGCTGTCGGCCAGCCAGCGCATGAAGGTTATGGCAGCCTCTTTACCGATGATGCCGGCATAGACCTCCATCTCCAGATCTCCGGGGAAGCGGCAATTCCTGCGCAGGGTGCTGACCATTTCCCATCCCCGTTCGGTTGGCTCAACCTGCAGATCCATCGGTGCTCCCTGGCGAGCCAGCAGGGCGGAATTGCCCGCCAAAAACTGCCGCACGTCTCCTGATAATTCTCGCTGGACGGCATAGCGCGCCCAGCAGGTATAGTCAGTCTCGACGAACAGCATGATCATCCGGTCGATCAAGGCGCGATCGAGGGTGGCAACCTGATAGGTGCCGTCCGGGGGATTAATGCTGACGATCACCTTGTGGCGCTTGGAGAGGTGATGGGTATGGAGCGAACGGAGCAGTCCTTCGGCGGCGGGCTCCACAAACTGAAAGATCGCCTGCAGCGTGTCCTCCTGCTGGGCCCGGTTCAGCTCATCACAGTGAACCACGGTCGGTGGTTCATCGTCGCCGGGCCACCAGGATGGCCGCGACCAGTGCATGACCTCACCGTCGCGAAAAGGAATTCCTACCAGGTCGCCCACCTCCATCTGCCCCAGGCGCAACGACACATACTTGCGCTCAATCTCGCGGCAGGCCTGAATGATTCCGGCGCTTTTTCCCACGCCGCGATGGCCGACCACACAGGGGGTAAGGTCGGTTTTGGTGATGATCTCCTTGATGACGATTTTCATCTGCTCTATGTTCATGTCATCCTCTTACGGCAGATAGCTGAGCGGATCGCTCAGCCCCGCCTCGGCAAAGCCCTTCAAGCGTAACCGACAGGAGTCACAGCGGCCGCAGGAGAGCCCTTCCGGATTCGGATCATAGCAGGAATGCGTCAACGCATAATCTACACCCAGCTCCATACCGCGCAGGATGATATCGGCTTTACTCATGTTGATCAGCGGTGCGTGGATTTTAAATTTCGATGTTCCTTCAACTCCGGCCTTGGTCGCCAGGTTGGCCATCTTCTCGTACGCTTGAATGTATTCCGGCCGACAGTCGGGGTAGCCGGAGTAGTCAAGGGCGTTGACACCGATATAGATGTCGGATGCACCGAGCACCTCGGCCCATCCCAGGGCAAAGGAGAGGAATATGGTGTTGCGTGCCGGGACGTAGGTGACCGGAATCTCGCTCCCAACACCGTCTTTAGGTACATCGATATCGGCTGTCAGCGCGCTCCCCCCCATCAAGCGCAGATCAAAATCGACAACCAGGTGCTCCTTTGCACCGATCCTTTTGGCGTTCTGCCGGGCGACCGACAGCTCAAAGCTGTGCCGTTGGCCATAGGAAAAACTGATTGCGTAGGGGGTAAAACCCTCCGCTCTGGCTATTGCCATACAGGTGGTGGAATCAAGCCCACTGCTGTACAAAACTACTGCGTTACGTTGCATGATAGGAGTCTCCGGGTACGTTTTATGAACTTTATGGATTGCAATTTTACGCGTATTGAGTACAATAAGTCTACTTTTCTCATGTATTTCCGCCGGGAAAAGTCAAATCATCATATAGATGAGGTCTGCCGGATAGCAGACCTTTTTCATTTGAGGCGCCATGCGACTAAAAGAGGAACAGATACACGGGCTGGCAGAAAAGGTGTACAATGATCTGGCTGCAGACCTTCTCATCACTCCGCGTGGAGAGCGTGGGGCAGTCGTTGTGGGGATTGCACGTACGATAGCGCAGAATTTTGCCGCAGAACAGCAGCTCGAACGGGATGCTGAAAAACTGCTGGACGAAACCATGGCTGCTATGGGACGTGGAGCCGCCGATATTGACCGCCGCAGAATGTTGAAAATGGTCAAGGATAAGCTGGCCAAGGAACGAAATATAGTCCTGTGAGGGTTTGTTATGTCATTATCAGAAGACCGTATTTCAACGATGGCCCACGAAATAATAAAATGCATCTGGCGAGACGATCTGGCTGACGTGTCTGATGACGTCCGTGCGTTGAGGCGGGTTAAGCAGTCTCTGGAAGCCTTTTTTGGTGCTGTGGACGAGATTGAAGATGCGGTCAGGGCGAAGTTGCGCAACAAGGCTCCCGGCAGTCGTGATTACGAGGTCCTCTACCAGAAGTTTTACCACGACGAATTAGCCCGGAGAAATCTGTAAAATTCTGCTGGTGAGTTCCACTCCTTTAGGTGTTATTACTCATTCTTCCCGGCCATGAGCAGCAGCTCACGGCCTTTTCTACGAAAGGCAGATCTCATGTCATATCGCTTCAGGCCGATTCTGCTGGCCTTTGCCGGAGTAACTTTTTTAACGGGGTCCACCCGTTCCTCACAGGCCGATGACTTTTTGAATCGTGCAGCCACACAGTATCGAGAGAAGGATTTCGGCGGCGCCTACGTATCAGCCGGCAAATCTTCCGATCAGACGCATCGGGCCTTTATCCGTGGAATGGCTGCATTGCGTATGGACAAGTTCGAGGAAGCGGCAACACTTCTGGCCGAAACGGAGCAGAAACTGCCGCTGATTGCTGATTATGCCGCATACTACCAGGCAGAGGCGCTCCTGAAATTGAAGCGGTATCCGGCCGCATACGCCAAAGCGGCGTCCGTTCATACTTACTTTCCTACCTCCAAAGTTGTGCGCCGCTCCGAAAAACTGTCTGCCGATATCCTCCATGAGTCCGGCGATTACAAGGGAGCCCTCAAGGCGTATCAATCCTACATTGAGAAATATCCTTCCGGTAGCGATTCCGTTGATGCCAGCTTTTTGTTGGCGCGGTGCCGGGAAGAGTCCGCAGATGGGGCGGGGGCGCTGCTGATCTACCGGAGCCTCTGGCTCAATAGCCCGGCGTCACCACTGGCCGCAAAATCTCAGGAGCGGATCAAGCTGCTTGAGCTGTCAGGCCTTAAATTGTCCCCCTACAGTGCTGAAGAACTTCTGAAACGGGCTTCTACCCTCTATGCCCAGAATGAATACAGCGCTTCCCTGAAAACTCTTGATATGATCCCGGCTGCATCCCAGTCGCAAGCGGTTACAAACCGGATCGATCTTCGGACCGGCATGGCTCTGTATCGTCTGAGACGGTATCAGCAGGGTGAAAAAGAATTTATCAAGGCATCCGCCAGCACCCTGCCTGTCGTGCGCTCCGAGGCCCGTTTCTGGCTGGCCAAGTCACTTGAACGGCAGGATCAGAAAGGACGGGCTCTAACAATATATCAGGAACTGGCAAGTGAAGGTAAAAAACAGGAGTTTGCCGATGATGCCCTGATCGAGGCGGCAGGGTTAAAGCGCACCCTCGGGCAGTATGCAGAAGCAGCCCGCTTGTTCGATCAGGCTGCCAGGTTCTCGTCTGACTCAAAGAGTATTTCCGCGTCGGTATGGAATTCGGGCTGGTGCCGTTATCTGGCGGGTGAATATACAGCTGCAGCCGATATCTTCAAGGGGTTGCTTGCTGATGAAGCCGAGCGTGAGAAGGTGTTGTACTGGCTGGGGAGAACGCTGGAAAAGAGTGGTGTCGATGCTACCCCGTATTATCGAAGCCTGCTGGCCGAATACCCGGCCGGTTTTTATAGCACCTGGTACCGTGAGCAGAGGGGGGTGAAAGACAGTCGTGAGTCGCTCGGCAATCGTAACCCGCTGGCTGAACTCCCGGTATCGGCCGGATTTGATAAACCGCGCCTGCTGGCCTCACTCGGTATGCTTGGAGAAGCCAGGGCGGAGATGGTTGCAGCCCGCAGGAAAAATGGCGAAAAGAAGGGGATGTTCCCCGTTTTTGCCCGAGTCTATCTTGAAATGAGGGATTTTGGTTCTGCGATCTCGCTGTTTATGCAGAACCGTCCCGTGGCGTGGGAAAAGGGGACATTGAATCTCTGGGCGGCCGGGTATCCTCGGGCGTACACCGATCTGGTCAGCCAGAATGCCGCCCTTAACGGGCTGTCGGAAGGACTGGTGTATGCACTGATCCGTGCTGAAAGCGGCTTTACCCCTGCCATCAAGTCAAGTGCCGGAGCAATTGGATTAATGCAGATGATGCCTGCCACGGCCAAAATGACCTCCCGTGAAAAGGGAGAGTTTAACCCCCAGTGTCTGACCGTACCGGAGTGCAATGTCCGCTTGGGTACGAAGCACCTTAATGACCTGATGAAAGAGCATAATGGCGACGTGATTTACATGGCTGCGGCATATAATGCCGGGTCAGGCGCACTCGGACGTTGGAAAAAGAGCTTTAAGGGGCTGCAGAAGGATGAATTTATTGAGAGTATCCCCTACCAGGAAACCCGCAATTATGTGAAAAAAGTGTACGCCTCGGCAGCTACCTACCGCCAGTTGTACGGTTTGAAATAGTACTCAACCAGAGTTCGGTACCTCATTTTAATACACGAAAGGCGTACCCGTATGGCAGAGCAAACCCCCATGATGCGACAATACCTGGAGATCAAGTCGGGCTATCCCGATGCAATCCTCTTTTTTCGCATGGGGGACTTTTACGAAATGTTTTTGGACGATGCCCTGCTGGCTTCTCGTGTGCTCGATATCGCCCTGACCTCGCGCAACAAGGGGAGTGGCGACGAGATCCCTTTCTGCGGTATCCCCTTTCATTCGGCCGCCCCCTACGTCGCCAAGCTGATTGAAACCGGCTACAAGGTGGCCATCTGCGAGCAGGTTGAAGACCCGAAGCAGGCGAAGGGGATTGTCCGGCGTGAAGTCGTCAGGGTTGTTACCCCCGGTCTTCTGATCGAGTCCGAGAGCCTTGTCCCGGACGAAAATAATTACCTGCTGGCACTCTGCGAAGCGTCAGGCGGCAGCTGGGGCTGCGCCTGGCTGGACGTTTCCACCGGCGAGTTCCGTGCGACGGAGTTGGCCGGAGCAGCTGCCGTGTTGGCGGAAGCGGTCGGGGTCAACCCCCGTGAAATTCTGCTCGCCGACACCCTTGACCGTGAAGCGCTGCCGTCTGATCTGCGCTCTTTCCTGAGTGAGCGGATTGTTTCCACAGCCCCGGGCTGGATATATGATCGTGACTATGCCACGACGCTGCTCTGTGGTCATTTTGGGGCCGCCTCGGACGAGGCCCTCGGCCTGGACGGGTCACCGACCGCCCTGCTTGCCGCCGCCGCCGCCCTCTACTATCTGCGTGAAAACCGCAAGGCTGCTCTGCCGCATATCCGTGATATCATTGTCTCGCGGCGCAGTCAGCATCTGGCTCTCGATCCGGCCACCCGCCGCAATCTGGAGATCACCGCCAGTATGGCGGAGGGGAAGCGGAGCGGTTCACTGCTTGGCTGCCTGGATCGCACCGGTACGGCCATGGGTGCCCGCCGTTTGAAGCAGTGGCTCAGTTATCCGCTGATCGAACTTGAGCCGATCAGACAGCGGCTGAATGCGGTTGAAGAACTGCGGGAATCGCCCGGGCTGCGTGAAGAGTTGGCTACGCGTTTGAAAAACGTCGCCGATATGGAGCGGCTCAACGGTCGCATCGGCATGGCCAGCGCCGGTGGGCGCGACCTGCGGGCACTGCATGATTCGCTGATTCACCTCCCCCCGCTGCTGGATAAGATGACAGCGGTGCAGGCTACTCTGCTGCAGTCGCTGATCGTAGCCATTGACCCTCTGGATGACATCTGCACGCTGATGTCGCGGGGAATTATAGATAGTCCCCCCTTCTCGCTACGCGAAGGGGGGATCATTGCACCCGGTTACAATGCCGAACTTGACGAACTGCGTGACATCAGCAGCGAAGGGAAAGGGTTTATCGCCCGGCTTGAAGCCCAGGAGCGGGCGCGTACCGGCATATCGACCCTTAAAATACGCTACAACCGGGTTTTTGGTTATTCGATCGAGATTACCAAAAGCAATCTGGCCGCTGTCCCTCCCGATTACACCCGCCGCCAGACGCTGGCTAATGCCGAGCGCTATGTCACCGAGGAGTTAAAAAACTACGAAGAAAAGGTGTTGGGGGCCGAGGAACGGATCTGCACCCTGGAATTCACGCTGTTTCAGGAGATTCGCGAACTGGTGGCCGGACAGGCTGCCCGGATTGCCCGGACGGCCGACGGTCTGGCGATTCTTGATGTCCTTCTCTCACTGGCGACCGTGGCCGATGAGCGCAACTACTGCAAGCCGCTGGTAGACGAATCTGACGTCATCGATATCCGTGACGGCCGTCACCCGGTGATCGAGGCGATGAAGCTGGGGGAACGCTTCGTTCCGAACGATACCCTGCTGGATGCCGATACGAACCAGCTGTTGATGATTACCGGCCCTAATATGGCCGGTAAGTCGACCTATATGCGTCAGGTGGCGCTGATCACACTGATGGCCCAGGCCGGGAGCTTCGTCCCGGCCACCGAGGCGCGCATCGGTATCGCCGACCGGATCTTCACCCGCGTCGGGGCGGGCGATAATCTGGCCCGCGGCCAGTCTACCTTCATGCTGGAGATGATGGAAGCGGCCGGAATTCTACGCAACGCCACCCCCCGGAGCCTGATTATCATGGATGAGATCGGTCGCGGCACCTCGACCTTTGACGGTGTTTCAATCGCCTGGGCGGTGGCGGAGTATATCCACGATACCCCCACCTGTCGCAGCCGCACCCTCTTCGCCACCCACTATCACGAATTGACCGAGTTGTCCGTGACCCGCGACCGGATTAAAAACTTCACCGTAGCGGTGCGCGAGTGGAACGATCAGGTCATCTTCCTGCGCACCATAATCCCCGGCGGTGCGTCACATTCCTACGGTATCCAGGTGGCCCGTCTGGCCGGCATGCCGGCCGACGTCATCGAGCGGGCCAAAGAGATTCTGCGTAATCTCGAAAACGGTGAATTTGAGGAAGGTGCTCCACGTCTGGCCAAGAGCAGCAAGAAGCCGTCCCGTGAACCGTCACCGCAGTTCTCGCTGTTTGAAACCAGTGAAGATCAGCTGCGGCAACGCCTGAAAAAGCTCAATATCGCCACGCTGACACCGCTGGAGGCACTCAATCTTCTGGATGAGTTGAAACGGATGGTCTGAGAGGGGATGACGTGGTCTCCAAACATGGCACGCTGGTGGTGACGGATTGGCCAGCGAGACAGTTGCTGGCTTTTATGGAAAGGAAACATACATGGGAATTGAGGTTTATGTAGGACATATCTCCGGTACGGTCACGGAAGATGAAGTGAGGAAGCTGTTCTCCGTGGTCGGTACTGTAGAGTCCGTCCATCTGGTGGTCGATCCCGCTTCCGGTGAGTTCAGGGGGTGCGGGTACGTCAGGATGACCACCGAAGAAGAGGCCAGAGAGGCAATTGATCTCCTGAATGGGGCCAAGCTCGGTGACTCCCTGATCGTTGTAAAAGGGGCTCCACCCAAAAATTTTAAAAAAGCAGGATCGGTCAGTAGCGGCCGGGGGAGTGGAACCTCTGGGGGGCGGGGATAGCCCAAGTGGTGCGGCCAAGCCTCCATTCAAGCGTTGTTAGCCTGTGATGCAGAGAATGCTGTCGGTGCCTGATCCGTAATGTCTGAATTCTTCTGACACGGCACAAAACCGCTTGCTTCATTCACCGCCAATCAGTTGAAACATACGGATGTTTCTGCTACAAGAGTACGCTGCTTTCTAACCTATCACAGCTCACATATAAAGTGCCCCTATGAATCGAAATTGTCACATACATATCTTTCTCCTGTTTTTCTGCCTGCTACTGCCGTTTCCGACCCTTGCTGCCAATAATAAGGCCGCCGACAGTGAACATGCACCGGCATCCTCACGGAGATCTGCTGTGCTTCATGAGATGAAACACTGGTCGACCCCAGATTCCACACGGATTTCGCTGGAACTTGACAGAGACGTTGTCTGGGAGGCGCATGAACTCGGCAAGGGCGCTCCCGGCAAACCCGGGCGAATCTATATCGACCTGAAGCGAACCCGTATGGGGAAAAGCGTCAAGGATATCACCATCGGAGACGGTTTGTTGAAAGGTGCCCGGGTCGGTCAGTACAGGGCTGACGTGGTGAGAGTGGTACTGGACACCGAAAACATCAAGGAGTATAAAATATTTCCTCTCTCCGATCCGGCGCGGCTGGTGATCGATGTCCGCGGCGAACGTCCCACAGAGATATCGCGTCTGGAACCGGTGGTCAGTGCTATGCCCGAACGGGTTGTTGTGCCAAAGCTTGAGGAACAGCCCGCTGTTGCAGAAAAAAAGGTTAAGCACCCTAAAAAAATAGCCATCTCAAAAATCAGGCGAATTGTCGTTGATCCGGGTCACGGTGGGCACGATCCGGGCGCTGTCGGGCCGAGCGGCATTCAGGAAAAAGATGTGGTGCTGGCGATCGGGCTCAAACTGAGGGAACTGTTCAGGGAAGAGTTGGGGCTGGATGTCGTTATGACACGCTCGACCGATGTGTTTATTCCGCTGGAGGAGCGCACCGCCATTGCCAATAAGGTGGGAGCCGACCTGTTTTTGTCTGTACATGCCAACGCGGCATCCAACCATTCTGCCGCCGGAATTGAAACTTATTATCTTAATCTGGCGAAGACCGACAAGGTAGCGCAACTGGCTGCCAAGGAGAATGGCACATCTCTTGATAAGGTCAGCGTGCTGCAGGCGATTCTGTTTGATCTGATGGCAAATTACAAATTGAACGATTCGGCACACCTGGCCGATGAAGTTCAAAAAACACTCCATAAGAAAATCCGCACTCGCTACAGCGATGTAAAAAATCTGGGGGTCAAACAGGGACCTTTCTACGTTCTGGTAGGGGCATCCATGCCCAGTATCCTGGTTGAAACAGCCTTTCTCTCAAATGCTACTGAAGAATCCCGCCTTAAAGATTCTGCCTATCAGGATATGACCGCCAACGGCATCCTTGAAGGCGTCCGCAACTATATCAACAGTCTTAAGTGAACTCGATACAGGGTTGCTTTGCGGACTCTCTGTTGCCGGCTGAACCTGCTCCCGCGCTCTTCGCTTTGAGATGCATCAGGTTACATGAGTTTATCCGGCTGGGGCTCACCGGCTGTTATCTCCTCGGCTGTTGCCGCTCGTATGGCAGTGACCGTGCCGATAAATACCAGCGCCGTGCCGGATAGCGGGTGATTGCCGTCAAGAACCGCTTTACCATCGGCAATTTCAGTTACGGTATAAAAGACGGCGGCCTCCTCCAGCCCTTCCTCTGTCTCGCCTTCGATCATCATGCCGACTTTGAGCGGTTGGGGCAGGTTTTCAAGCTCTTCAATCTGCAGCAAGTCAAAATCGTATTCGCCAAAGGCGTCATTCGGCTGCAGTTTTACCGTCACGGTGTCGCCGACTGATTTTCCTTCTAATGCTTCTTCAATCGGGATGAAGACACCATCGTATCCACCGTGCAGATAGATAATCGGTTCATTGCCATTGTCGAGCATATTACCGTCAGGGTCTGAGAGAGTATAGCTCAGTGTGACGATCCTGTTCTTCTCTATCGATATCATTTCTTTTCCTTTCCTACTAAAAAGTGCGTGGCTGTTCATGCTTCAATGATGGTCTGACCGTGTGGTTCAAAGCCGGACATGGCGGTCGATACCTTCCTCAGTACTTTTTCAGTCGCAGGTGGTGCGAGTGAGCGTAGCCTCAGCGGGGTGACCTGGTTATGACTTCGGCAATAGTGAGCCGTTCGGGGGATTCTGTGCTGGCGGGCTGGGATAGATAGATGGCGTTGACCGCTACAAGCAGCGTATTGAGTTTATCTATATCGACCGCGCTTGAGCCGGGTACCGATTCAGCTTCAGTCAGGTTAAGCGGGCAGCAGTCGCTGTTGCGTTGGCCGTTTGCGGTGTAGATGATAGGCAGTCCGTGGGTCCGGCAGATGATCGGGCGGGCTTCATACAGCAGACAGCGGTGGTTAAGCAGGAGTGGGCACCGCTCCTTACCAGCCTGTTCTGAAATATGCCGGCGAATTTCCTCTGCTTGGTTATCGGGCAGGCTTTTCAGCGCTTCCCGCATGGCCGCAGCTTCTACAGGAAAAACCGTAATAGAGGTACAGCAGGAACTGCAACCTTCCGAGCAGGTTATCTGCTCCCCAAGGGATGCGGCAATCGCATTGCAGAGTGCGTCGACTCTGGCCGTCAGCTGTTTGTAGTTATCGAGACGATGTACCATGGGGACATTGTAGCCTATCTTGACAGCGGAGTGCTGCACAAAACTAAGAGAACCCGTGTATCAATTTTCTTCGCTCTGCGCTTTAAGCGCCTCCATCTGGTAAAACGCCCTCAGAGCGTCGGTGATTTCAGCAATATCACCGGTCATGATCGAGTCGAGGCGATACAATGTCAGGCCGATACGATGGTCGGTCATGCGCCCCTGCGGGAAGTTGTAGGTGCGAATCCGCTCGCTCCGATCACCTGATCCGACCTGCTGTTTGCGGTCTGCGGCTAATTTAGAATCCTGAGCCTGCTGGATGGTGGCCAGGATACGCGTTTTGAGAACCTTCATGGCTGTTGCACGGTTCTTTATCTGGCTCCGCTCTTCCTGGCAGGCTACGACCGTGCCGGTCGGAAGGTGAGTAATTCGTACGGCTGAGTCGGTGGTGTTGACGTGCTGCCCGCCGGCGCCTGAAGAACGGTACACATCTATTTTTAGATCATCCGGTCGGATATCTATGTCAACGTCTTCCGCTTCCGGCATGATTGCCACAGTACAAGCGCTCGTATGGATGCGCCCCTGAGCCTCAGTCTCCGGTACCCGCTGTACGCGATGGGTGCCGGACTCGTACTTGAGCTTGGCGAAG
>JGI24147J20444_1000775_pt1 | contig 17817 bp, 15 predicted proteins | sample BarGraIncub1133A_FD_20444 | JGI IMG/M metagenome (IMG submission 20444) | reverse complement strand
AAAGAGGTGCAACAAATTATGAGCACCTATGTGGGCATTGTACGTACCGATTTACGATTGAAACGTGCATGGGATCGCCTGGATATTATTTATGAAGAGACAGAGAGTTTATTTCAACGCTCCATAGTATCTCCGGAGATCTGCGAATTACGTAATATGATTAATGTGGGGTACCTTATCATGCGCCAGGCTATTGAACGAAAAGAGAGCGTTGGGTTGCACTACAACATCGACCATCCACATCGTAAGTCTTGAATCTTTTGTTGTTTTGTCACACGAAGGAATAATAGGGCTGTCTCTATATGGAGGCCGCCCTATTTTATGTAAATTTATTCTGTGTATCACCTCTTTATTTGTAGAAAAGGTATAACTTTGTGACTACTTATTTTAAAATATGAATCTGAGATACTATTTATTACTTGCTTTCTTATTATCTGCTTTTGTAATGATGCCAGACAACAATCCTTTTTTCTCGGAACTGGACACTCCGCACCAGACTTTCCCATTTGATCGACTAATGAATGAACATTATGAACCTGCATTCCAGAAGGGAATGGAGATACATAATGCTGAGGTTGATGCTATTATCAATAATCAGGCACCTGCTGATTTTAGAAATACTATAGAGGCTCTGGAACAATCCGGCGAACTGCTGAATAATGTCAGTCAGGTATTCTTTGCTTTGGAGAGCGCTGAGAGTAATGATGAGATGATGGAAATTTCTCAGCGCCTGTCGCCTCTGTTATCAGAACATTCCAACAATATCAGCCTTAATCAGCAATTATTTGAACGGGTGCGGGCAGTGTATAACAAACGCGATTCTCTGCATCTTAACCTGGAAGAGAGCAAACTGTTGCAGGATACATATGATGGGTTTGTGCGCAGAGGTGCTAACCTGAATCCTGAGGAGAAGGAGAAATTTCGCAAACTCTCTTCCGAACTGAGTCTGATTTCACTCACATTTGGCCAGAATATTCTGAAAGAAACCAATTTGTTTGAAATGCAGCTTACCGAAAAGAAACAATTGGCAGGATTGCCAGAAGATGTTATTGCTGCGGCAGCCATGGAGGCGAAAGAAAAAGGAAAGAATGGATGGATATTCACTCTCAGTTACCCCAGCTATCTCCCGTTTATGAAATATTCTGAGGTCAGAGAGCTTCGGGAACAATTATATCGGGCTTATAATTCACGCTGTGCGCATGGAGGAGAGTTTGACAACCGGGAAAACATGAAACGAATAGCAGCTTTGCGTACTGAGATAGCACAGCTGTTGGGATATACCAATTATGCCGATTATGTGTTGACGCGCCGTATGGCCGAAGATACAGGAAAAGTCTTTCAATTGCTGGATCAGTTGTGCGAGGCTTACAAACCGACTGCGGTTCAGGAGGTGAAGGATGTGCAGGATTATGCCATAGCCAGTGAGGGTAAAAATATGACTCTGATGCCGTGGGACTGGAGTTTCTACTCTGAAAAACTGAAGAAATCGAAATATGATCTGGATGATGAGTTGCTCCGTCCTTATTTTGAATTGAGTAAGGTGAAACAAGGAGTGTTTGATCTTGCAACTTCTTTGTATGGCATCACATTTCAGAGAAATGAGAAGATACCTGTGTATCATCCGGATGTGGAGGCCTATGATGTGTTGGATAAAGATGGCACATTCCTGGCTGTACTTTACACGGACTTTCATCCTAGAAAAGGTAAACAGAACGGAGCTTGGATGACTAGCTTCCGTGACCAGTATCGGAGAAATGGGGTAGATATAAGACCACATGTTACCATCGTGATGAACTTCACCAAACCAACTGCCGACAAACCTTCCCTGATTACATTTGATGAATTCCAAACGTTGCTTCATGAGTTTGGACATGCCTTGCACGGGATGTTTGCCTCTGGCAACTATGCGTCGCTGAGTGGCACTAATGTCTATCGCGATTTCGTGGAACTGCCTTCACAACTGATGGAAAACTTTAGCACGGAGAAAGAGTATCTGGACAAGTTTGCTCAACATTATCTGACAGGTGAGAAGATACCAGCAGAATATATAAAGCGAATCAAGGATGCCGCACACTACAATGCAGCTTATACTTGTTTACGACAGCTCTCTTTTGGCTATATGGACATGGCATGGCATACACTGGACAAACCGTATGATGGTGATGTCACTGCTTTTGAAAGAAAAGCAACTAATAAAGTGAAGTTGCTTCCGGACGTGGATGGAACGATGTTCGGATCTTCATTCTCTCATGTATTTGCAGGAGGATATGCAGCTGGATATTACAGCTATAAATGGGCGGAAGTGTTGGATGCGGATGCATTTTCTCTCTTTAAGTCTAAAGGAATCTTTGATAGGGGTACAGCAGAGGCTTTCCGGCGTGAGGTACTTTCCAAAGGAGGAGTGGAACATCCGATGACGCTCTATAAACGGTTTAAAGGAGAAGAACCGACAATAAAGGCATTGTTATTGCGTGATAATATTTTAAAATGATAACGACGTGTTAGACACAAGATGGAATACAAAGAGAAAAGAAAGAAGGATGTAGATTTAAGATATATGAAGATGGCGTATATCTGGTCGGAAAACTCGTATTGTGAACGTAGAAGGGTCGGAGCGATTCTGGTGAAGGATCAAATGATCATTTCGGATGGGTATAACGGAACGCCTTCAGGATTTGATAATATATGTGAAGACGAGAATGGCCGCACCTATCCGTATGTCCTTCATGCTGAAGCAAATGCAATATCTAAAGTTGCCAAGTCTAATAACAGTAGTTTGGACTCGACGCTCTATGTCACCTCTTCTCCTTGTATTGAATGTGCCAAACTGATTATCCAAGCTGGGATTAAACGAGTCGTTTATGCAGAGAAATATCGGTTGGAGGATGGATTGGATTTATTGAAGAAAGCAGACATTGAAGTTGAATTTATCGACATTAACGAAAAATTATTATGAGAATCAAAGGTGTAAACAAGTCTTTTCCTCTAATTATTGCGCTTTGTTTTGCAGGTGGGGTAATTTTGGGATATTATCTGACGATAAATACCTTGAATAATGGCGGGCGCAAAGGAGATTCCTCTAATAAGCTAGATCTTCTAATGGATGTCATCCATCGTGAATATGTTGACTCTTTGAGTGACTCCTCTATTATTGAGAAGGCAATCCCGCATATATTGGCTGAGCTCGATCCTCATTCAAGATACATTCCATCTAAAGATGTAGAGGCAGTCAATAAAGAACTTGAAGGGACATTTAGTGGAATTGGTGTTATATTTATATTAAAGGAAGATACCATTACAGTAACTGAAGTTGTGGCCGGCGGACCTTCTTCAAAAGCAGGGATTCTGAAGGGAGATCGTATAGTGAGGATCAATGATTCGTTATATGCTGGTACGAATCTGAAACAGACTGAAGTGATGAAGAGACTTCGTGGTAAAAAGGATTCGAAGGTCAAACTTGGTATCAAACGGAGGAACCTGGAAGAACTGAAGTATGTGACTGTTACTCGTGGCGATATTCCTGTAAGTAGCGTCAATGTTTCTTATAAAGTGAGTGATGATATTGGGTATATTAAGATTGCTCAGTTTGGATCTAACACGTATCAGGACTTCTTACTCGCTATTGCCAAACTAAAGAAACAACATTGCAATAGCTTTATCATTGACTTGAGGGATAATCCGGGAGGTTTTCTTGATGCGACAATCAATATGGTCAATGAGTTTCTACCTGCCGGCAAACTAATTGTCTATACAGAAGGAAAGGCTTATCCTCGAAATGAATCCTATTCGAACGGGGAGGGATCCTGCCAACATTCTCCTGTAGTTGTCCTGATAGATGAGATTTCGGCTTCTGCAAGTGAAATCTTTGCTGGAGCAATCCAGGATAATGACCGCGGTCTGATTATTGGTCGCCGTTCTTTTGGTAAAGGACTTGTACAAAGTCAGCCTTCCTTCTCGGATGGATCGGCTATCCGGCTGACTATTGCACGCTATTATACTCCGACTGGACGTTGCATTCAGAAGCCTTATAAGCCAGGTCAGGAGGCTGAATATGAAGACGAGGTTTATCAACGTTACCTCCATGGAGAGTTTTCTAGTCAGGATAGCATCAAACAGAATGATTCTCTTCGTTTTAAAACTCCTTCAGGAAGGATTGTATATGGAGGTGGAGGAATCACTCCTGATATCTTCGTTCCCCTTGATTCGATGGGGTGGACCTCTTATTCTAAAGCAGTAATTACCAAAGGATTAATCCCAATGTTTGCTTTCAATTATGTGGAGGCACATGCTGAACAATTAAAGGACTTCAAACATTATTGGCCCTTGTTGGAATATCTCAATGAATTGGATTTACTTTCAGAATTTGTTGATTACGCGGAAACAAAAGGAGTTAATCGCCGACCTTATTTGATTGATACCTCGAAGAACATGCTTGATACATATATTAAGGCATTTATTGGTCAGTATCTTCTTAGTGATGAGGCTTATTATCCGATAATATTCCAATTGGACGCAACCTATAAACGTGCTGTTCACGAAATGAAATTGAAGAGTAATCCGATATTGATGATGTCTCCACAACCTATAAATAAGAATGAACAGCGTTGATGAGAAGAAACGGGTTTTAAGGAATTATATAGCCAGGAAAAAGAAAGAGTTCTCTCTTTCCGTATTAGAAGAATGGTCAGAGACCCTTCTCCGGAAGATTGAGTTACTTCCCGAGTTTGTGCATGCAAAGACTGTGTTCCTTTATTATTCAATGCCGGATGAAGTTGCAACTCATGCTTTTGCAGAGAAGTGGTCTGAAACAAAAGAGATATACCTTCCTGTTATTGAAGAGCGAGAAATGAAACTACGTGTGTATTCTCCCGATGAAATATTGAAAACGGGCGTTTTCAATATTAGAGAACCTCAAGGACATCTTTGTACTGATTATAAAACTATCGACTTTGCAATAGTACCAGGTGTTGCTTTTGATCGTCAGTGCTTTCGAATGGGACGCGGGAAGGGTTATTATGATCGTGTTCTGCCTCTGTTGTCATGTGCAAAAGCCGGGATCTGCTTTGATTTTCAGATAATGGAAAACGTACCGGTCGATGAATGGGATGTTCGGATGGATTATATAATTACTGAGCTTCAATTGATTACATCCAGGAGCAGAGATTGGTCCAGGTAACTGCTGTAAAGTCCGGGATAACACGATATACTTTATCCACCAGTCTATCTGCTGGTAGTGTCGTACTTAAACCTATTACTCGCATTCCTGCTGCCGTTCCTGCTGCAATACCTGCCAGCGAATCTTCCAAGACCAAACATTCGTTCGGGTTTACATTTAATTCTTTTGCAGCTAGTTGGTAGCAATAAGGATCAGGTTTGCCCTTAGTTATGCGATCAGCAGTTACGATGGAGTTGAATGTTTGTTCAAGAGAGAGTTCTTTGAGTGCCCGTTGTATTTTACTTTCCTTTGAACTGGTTACCAATGCCATAAGGATATCTTGAGTGTGTAATTCCAGGATGAATGCTTTAGCTCCCGGTATTTCCGTATAGTTCATCTTCTCCTCAAATTCATCACATTCCTGTTGTAAGCGTTGACGTTCTTCTTCTGTGTGATCGCCAAAGTAATTTGCAAGTATATGTGGCATGATAGTTCCTTTTATATGGGAAGCAAAGAAAGGAATGCCAATCTGGTACCTGTCTGCTGCTTCATTCCAAAATAAGTCATACTGAGGTTCGGTATTGGCAATAACTCCGTCAAAATCAAATAGTACTGCTCTTATCTTACTCATTGTATTGTGTTTGTAAATTAATAGCTAGGTTTTGTTTGAGCATCAATGCTCAGAAATATAAAGAGTAGAATGGTAAATGCCCACAAAGAGGAACCTCCATAACTCAATAGAGGTAATGGTATGCCAATGACAGGCAATAATCCGATGACCATCCCTACATTGATTGTGATATGAAAGAAGAGAATACTGACAACAGAGTATCCATAGACTCGGCCAAAGGAATACCGTTGTCGTTCGGCAAGTGCTATTAGCCGAAGTAACAGAGCTAAATATAGACCGAGGACGATGGTGACTCCTATAAAGCCTTTCTCTTCTCCAACTGTGCAGAAGATGAAGTCTGTGTCCTGTTCTGGTACATATTTAAGTTTGGTTTGAGTCCCATTCAGGAATCCTTTACCGGTAAGACCTCCTGATCCGATAGCTATCTTGGATTGATTGACATTGTATCCGGCGCCATTCAAGTCCTCCTCCAATCCTAGTAAGACCTCGATTCGAATCCGTTGATGCGGTTGAAGAACATTGTAGAAGATATGATTGACAGAGAACATAAAAGCGATTGAACCGACCATAAGAAGTCCAATCAATGCAAAATCGCGCATCTTATCGAGAAGGGAATAATAGAGAAGGACTAGGGCACAGGTAATAACACAGACATATCCGGGATAGGCATAGTCTATTTTCAGTGGAGTAAGAATGAGCAGGAAGGTTAGCACTGCGAAAGAACCGATAATCTTAAGAAGTAGTATTCGTATCTTTCCTTTGGTGGGTTGATACAGCCAGAGCATGACTAGTCCGGATACAAGTGCCAATATAATGATACTTACTTCTCCAAAAGAGGTTGTATCCGCAATCATCATCCCGCCAAACTTAATGCTGAGTATGAAGATTAATATGGCAAGTAACCCTGTATAAAGTATCATTCCTGACATTCCTTCCCGGTATAAAACGAGAAGAAAAGCGGTAAACACAAGAGCTGAACCAGTTTCCTTTTGTAATAAAATTAATGCCATTGGCAGAAGTATGATGGCACCCGTAATTAGAGAGTTTCTAAGGGAAAATAGTTTGAAGTTGTACGAATTCATAAAGGTGGCCAAGGCCAAGGCCGTGGCAAACTTTGCAAATTCAGCAGGTTGAACTGTCAGGGGACCTAAGGTCAGCCATGAACGAGATCCTTTCACATCTTCAGCAAGGAAAATCGTTGCTATCAGGATAAGAATGATGATTCCATAGATGAAATACGAGAAGTATTGGTAGAAATCACTATCAATTAGAAGTAATACCATGGCTGTAATCAAGCAGACTCCAATCCAGATCAACTGTTTCCCAAACCGTTGGTCAAGGTCAAAGATGCTTGCATTGTCAAAGTTGTAGCCGGCACTGTATACACATCCCCAGCCTACGATTATTATCGCAAGGTAAAGGACTATTGTAATCCAGTCCACATCTTTCCATACACTTGTTCGTCTAAAACCCATAGGTATTTACTGTTCCGTTAATCATTTTCTCTTCAAGCCATTTCCTGTTGTCAGGAACTTTTCCTTTGAGGAATTTCTCCATCATAAGTCCTCCGATAGGAACAGCCCAGCGTGCTCCGAAGCCACCGTTCTCTACATAAACGGAGATGGCTATTTTTGCCTTCTCCATTGGAGCAAACCCCATGAAAATGGAGTGATCCTCTCCACGATTTTGTGCGGTTCCGGTCTTACCACATATATTTACAGAATCAAATTGAGCCGCACGACAGGTACCTCCTGTTACTGCGCCATGCATTCCTTGTATTATGGCATCATAATGCCTGCTCTCAATCATCGTATATTTTTTGTGTGTAAAGATTGAGTCTAGTTGGCCCTCTTCCACCTCTTTTACAATATGGGGCGTGTAGTACCAGCCGCGATTACTAATTTGTGCTGCCAGATTTGCGATCTGGATTGGTGTAAGGTTTACTTCTCCCTGTCCTATTGAGATGGAATATATAGTATTATATTTCCACCCATTCGTCCCATAGATTTTATCATAAAAACGGCTGTTGGGTATTAATCCTCGCTTTTCACCGGGCAAATCGACTCCAAGAGCATATCCAAAACCCATTGAGACCATATAATCTCTCCAAGAATCCATAGCATCTTGTATCGTTGGATATTTCGCCTTATTATCGAATACGGCTCGCAATGCGAGGAATGGAAAAACGTTACAAGATGTTGCAAGTGCCGGAATCAATGAAATAGGAGATGGGTGTGCATGGCATGCAGGATGTCCTCCTTTTCCCCAACAATAGAATGCTGTAGAGGTTGTTATTGCTCCTTCTTGTAGAAAAATTAGTGATAGGGCTGGCTTGAAGGTTGAGCCAGGAGGATATTGCGCCATCAAAGCCCTATTGAATAAAGGCTTCTGTGGATCATTGCTTAGCATAGCGCTATTTTTCCCCCGTTGCCTTCCAATCAGCAAGTTGGGATTATATGTAGGGCTGGATACCAAACAAAGAATTCCTCCTGTTTCCGGATCTATGGCAACGATACTTCCGGTTTTATTCTTCATCAGTAGTTCGCCGTATCTTTGTAGTTCAGTGTCAATGCTTAAATGTATATTCTTTCCTGCAAGAGCATCTTTGTCATGAATCCCATTCTCATAGCGTCCCTTTATCCTTCCATGAGCATCACGAAGCATGATTTCCACTCCTTTTTCTCCCCGAAGTACTTTTTCGTATGATTTCTCTACTCCTGATCGTCCTGAATAGTCTCCTGAAACATAATAATTGTCGGTTTCAATATCTCTCTTGTTTACTTCTCCGATATCTCCAAGAATATGTGCCCCTATGGAGTCTCCATATTCACGAATTGTACGGCTTTGCACATAGAACCCCGGGAACTTGTACAGTTTTTCTTGAAGAATTCCGTATTCTTCAGCGGAAACCTGCGTATAAAGTATCTGCTGTGTATAAGATGAGTAACCTGGATTTTTTCTTCTATCTTTTATCTCTTCGATTCGCCTGATATACTGCTGTTTTGTGATGTGTATCGTATTACAAAAGTCAAGAGTGTCAAAAGGCTCAATCTCATTCATAATAAGAATAATGTCATATGCAGGACGGTTGTAAACCAGGAGTTTGCCGGTTCGGTCGTAGATCATTCCTCTTGATGGGTAGATCGTCCGATTAAGAAATGCGTTACTATCAGCGTATTTCTTAAAATCATTTCGGAGCACTTGAAGATAGAATAGTTGTGCCAACAGTATAATGAATACCAGAATTACAGCTGTCTGAAATACAGAACGCCTATTTATNAAATCATTCGGTCTCACTTTGAAGAATGATAAATAACGTCCGTAACCAGAATCAATATCAAGGTAATCAGGGAGCTTAACCCTANNCGTGAGAGAGTNAGNAATGGATGTTCGAGAGATCCGGTTTCGATGAAGATTAATATTGTTTGGTGAACAAAAGTGCTAATGCCGGCATAGTAAAAATATGATTTGAAGCCGAACTGTTGTATGGATGCTTCTGTAGTTTCAAAGTCATAGACAGGCATGAATATTTTGAAAAGATATGGATTGAGAAGTCCTAGACAGAGCGTCGCTGAAGCGTTCATTCCCGGAGAGTTACTGAAAATATCAATAATAAATCCAATTAGAAAGGATATAAGCACTTGAGTTGTCTTACTAATTGTATTTGGTAAACATAGGATGCAATAAATATATAGGAAAGGCGTGCCAATTCCAAACAAATGTATATGATTAAATATCAGAATCTGAAGTAGAAAGAGTATTAAAAAAAGCACTATGATTTTATAGATAGTTCTAATCATTTTTCTGAGCCTCCTTCTCTAGCTGACGAATCTCATCGATTCGTTCGTTTCCAATGACACAGACATTTTTCAGGCGATAGAAGTCTGTTGACAATTTGACGATTACTGTGTTCAGGTCTCTTTTATTTGTGGAAGATCTGTCAATTGTACCAACCATGATACCTTCCGGAAATATAGCAGAGAATCCACTAGTGATTATGGTGTCGCCGGGAGAAAACCTGGTATGCCTCGGAAGCTCTTCCAAAAGAGCGAATGACGGATCTCCACCTTGCCAGGTTAATGATCCGATAGTACCGTCTCCTTTGATTTTACAACTGATGTGCAATTTGGAGTTCAAAAGAGATATCGCGATAGAATAGTTTTCAGAAACCATGCTGATTATACCAACTATTCCATTTTGGTTAATTACTCCCATCTCTTTCTCAATACCGTCCTTGCTTCCTTTGTCAAGCAAGATATAGTTGTGAGATTTTGAAACGCTGTTATCAATAACTTCGGCAAAGATCTCGCGAAAAGGGTTTGTAATAGCTGAATCATAAACGATCGATGTGAGGTTTTGCTTGTTTAAAGCTTGCCTCAATCTGTAAGTCTCTTTCTCCAATTCAACATTCTTACGAAAAATCTCTTTGTTTTCGGAACGGAGGTAAAAATAACCGGTAACGACGTTTGCCGTTTTATATATAGATCCGGTAATCTGATTTCCAGAAGACAATAGCGTACTTCTCTGATACGGGTTGTCATTATAGATCATTATAATACATAAAACCTGAAGCAGGATAAAAAGAATCCACGCCCCATGCTTTATAATGAAGTTTATCAGATTGTCCATTTACACAATTTACTAACAATATACAACTTCTTGTAAATTGTTTGATTCAACCAAATCCACAAAAGCAGGGATTTATCTCATCAGGAACTGAAACTTACCTACATTCTTAAGAGCCACACCTGTTCCTCTTGCAACAGCGCGGAGAGGATCTTCTGCGATATGGAAAGGAATGTTGATTTTATCAGTCAGACGCTTGTCCAATCCTCGCAGTAATGCACCACCACCAGCCAGATAAATCCCATTTCGAACAATATCAGCATATAACTCAGGAGGAGTATTCTCCAAAGCACCAAGCACGGCAGTTTCAATCTTGGAAATGGATTTTTCCAGACAGTGAGCTATTTCCTGATAAGAGACAGGCACTTCCATCGGAAGTGAAGTCATGCGGTTTGGTCCATGCACAATGAAATCCTCAGGTGCATCTTCCAACTCAGTAATGGCCGCTCCAACGTTTATTTTGATTTGTTCAGCAGTAATCTCGCCTACGCGAACATTATGTTGACGTCCCATATATTCGATGATATCTGCTGTCAGATCGTCTCCTGCAATGCGTATAGATTTATTTGATACGATACCGCCTAAAGAGATAACAGCGATCTCTGTCGATCCACCACCTATGTCAACGATCATATTTCCTTCAGGTGCTTCTACATCAATCCCGATACCGATAGCTGCTGCCATTGGCTCATAAATCATATATACATCCCTTGCATCCGCATGCTCTGCAGAGTCACGGACCGCACGAATCTCAACTTCTGTACTCCCTGAAGGAATACACACAACCATACGTAAAGAGGTAGGGAAGAAATGCTTCTTTGGGAAAGCCATCTTAATCAATCCGCGGATCATATGTTCGCAAGCCTCGAAGTCTGCAATAACACCATCTCTAAGCGGTCTGACTGTGCGGATGTTTTCGTGAGTTTTTCCATGCATCATACGAGCCTTTTCACCAACGGCAATTGGGCGATTGGTCCTTCGGTCCAGTGCGACAACAGACGGTTCGTCAACAACTATCTTACCATTGCTGATAATGATTGTGTTGGCTGTACCAAGGTCCATTGCAATTTCTTGAGTAAACGAGAATAATCCCATATGCTTTTAAAGTAGTTAAACGATTAATGTTTGAAATGTCTGAATCCCGTCGTGACCATGACCATATTATTTTCTTCACAATAGGCGGTAGACTTGCTGTCATTGATTGAGCCTCCAGGTTGGATGACCGTATTTACCCCTTCTTTATGTGCGATTTCCACGCAATCAGGGAACGGGAAGAAAGCGTCAGATGCCATAACAGCTCCGTTTAAATCGAAGCCAAAAGATTTTGCTTTTTCTATTGCCTGTTTCAAAGCATCAACACGTGAAGTCTGTCCTACTCCGCTTGCATACAGTTGTTTGTTTTTTGCAAGTACGATTGAGTTGGACTTACTGTTTTTTACAAGCTTGTTGGCAAATAGCAAGTCTTCAATCTCACTGTTGGTAGGTTTGCGACTGGTAACCGGTTTTAATTCTTCCGGGGTTTCAATTTTTGTATCTCTTTCTTGAGTCAGAACGCCATTTAGTAAAGAGCGGAACTGTTTATTCTGTAGTTTTATCTCTTTCTGAATCAGTATAATACGATTCTTCTTCTGTGATAATATCTCTAGAGCTTCAACATCATAATCAGGAGCGATGACAACTTCAAAGAAGATCTTATTTGCCTCTTCTGCTGTTTCTTTGTCAATAACAGCATTTGTAACAAGGATACCTCCGAATGCAGAAACCGGGTCTCCTGCTAAAGCTTTCCGCCATGCTTCAACTAAGATAGGGTCTGAGGCAATTCCGCAAGCATTGTTGTGTTTAAGGATTGCAAAGGTAGTATCTTCAAATTCGCTGATTAAAGTAATAGCTGCATCTATATCCAACAAGTTATTGTATGATATTTCTTTACCTTGCAACTGTTCAAACATTTCATCAAATTTGCCGTAGAAAGTCGCTCTTTGGTGTGGGTTCTCTCCGTACCGAAGATGCTTGCTATCGTTCACCGCCTTACGAAATGAACCTCCTTCTTCTTCATCGAAGTAATTAAAGATAGCTGAGTCATATAGTGAAGAAACGGCGAAAGCCTCTTTTGCAAACCATTTACGATCTTCAATGGTTGTAATTGCTCCATTTTCTTCAATCAGATCGGCAAAAGGTTTGTATTGATCTTTTGATGCGATGATAACTACATCTTTCAGGTTTTTAGCAGCAGCACGAATAAGAGAGATGCCGCCTATATCAATTTTCTCAATAATATCAGCATCTGAAGCTCCTGAGGCTACAGTCTCTTGAAAAGGATAGAGGTCTACAATCACAAGATCAATTTCCGGGATTTCATATTGTGCCATTTGCAGAAGGTCATTCTCTTCGCTTCTTCTGCCAAGAATACCTCCGAATATTTTCGGGTGAAGAGTCTTTACACGTCCACCGAGAATCGAAGGATAACCAGTCAGATCTTCAACCGCTTTGCAGGGCATACCCAAAGACTCGATAAATTTTTGGGTTCCTCCGGTTGATATGAATGAAACTCCTTCCTGGTGGAGCTTTTGAAGTATAGTATCCAACCCATCTTTGTGATAGACGGATATTAATGCCGATTTGATTCTTTTACTTTCAGACATAAAGCTATGTGTTTAGTGTTTAAAGTGCAAAGTTACAAAATAATTGCCTTCTTTATTGTTCTGAATGGTGCTAAATTATAAGAATAATATTTGTTGATATTTCTTTTGCCGGATAAAGATTCCTTTTTGTAATATCTTGCTAAGAAAAATAAAGCCGGCTCTTTTCTTTAAAGCCGGCTTTATTTTTCTTTATCCCAAAATATCTATTTTAATTCCCAAGCTAAAGCGCTGGCTCCCAATACTGCGGCGTCAGTATCCTTCATCTCAGAGAATAGAACCTTGACTTTATTCTGGAAGATAGGTAGAAGATTCTTCTCCATATGTTCTTTAATTGGGTCAAGGATTAATGGACCGGCTTTTGTTAATCCGCCGAATAGAATTATCGCTTCCGGACTTGAAAATGCTACAAAATCTGCAAATGCTTCTCCTAACGTTTTTCCTGTAAACTCAAAGATTTCGAGAGCAAGCTTATCTCCTTGTATGGCAGCATCAAATACATCCTTTGAAGAGATGTCTTCTATAGGTGTGCTACGGAGTAGGCTATTATCTTTTGTGAGTTCCAACATCTCTTTAGCCGTGCGTGCGACGCCCGTTGCTGATGCATAAGTCTCCAGACATCCGGACTTTCCACAGCCGCATAATCTTCCATTGCGTTTTGATACAGTATGTCCTAACTCTCCTGCAAAACCATCGTGTCCGTATACTAGTTGCCCGTTACAGACGATTCCACTTCCTACGCCGGTTCCTAAAGTTATCATGATAAAATCCTTCATTCCCCGAGCTGCACCGTATGTCATTTCACCAATCGCTGCTGCGTTTGCATCATTGGTCACTCCGACTGGAATACCAAATTTCTTGCTGAATATATCTGCTAACGGAATACGTCCCTTCCAAGGCAGGTTTGGAGCGAATGCAATCTCACCAGTGTAATAGTTACCATTTGGTGCTCCGATGCCAAATCCTTTGATAGTATCTATACCGCCATTTTCATCAATCAGCGCAATTAGCGATTCATGTACGCTGTCGACATAATCGTTGAAGTCCGGATACTTTGCCGTTTTTACCGAACCACTGGCTATAATTGTCCCTCTTGCGTCTACAATTCCAAATACGGTATTGGTCCCGCCAATATCCATNCCTAATACGTTTTGTTTATTTATCATGTTCTTTCAGGTTTTATATGTATTGCAAAAGTANTGAATCCCTTTGTCAAACAATGAGAATTCTTCTTTTTTAGCAAAGAAAAATTCTTTTCGTTTAGNCNATGTGGAGAGAACGTGCTTTTTCCCGTTTGTCNCTGATAAACTTATCGTTTATGATAGAGTCAATAGCATATTTTCCGGGACCGGCAAGGTACATTATAAGGAAAACAGTCAGATAGATAAAAGCAAGTTCCTTGTTTGCAAACGGATCATTCCCNTGGATGATGAAAAATGCCACACCCATTGTAATTAGCATTGGNATCATTACTAGTCTGTATAGCAGACCTAATATGAAAGCAGCCGAACATATTAGTTCTCCAAAAATAGCTAAAGCTAACGATAACTCACTTCCAATTCCTATTGGATCCGGAAAGTTATCTTTCAGTGTTTCGAACTGAGCAAACTTCTGATAGCCATGCGTCATCAACAGTATTCCGAATAAAATTCGGAAAGCTAGGACTATCAAAGAAAACCATGCTCTTTTTGAGTATTCAGGGAATAGAAACTTACGTATCATAGGCTCTTTATTATATGATTTAGCTCTTGATTATTCCGTTTTAAATCTTATTTCTACGCAATTGGAGAAGATTACCCTGCAAACATACATAAAACAATTAAAGATTCACGATTATTTGTAAGTGATTTTTTGAAGTTTGCAGACAGCCTTCTTCTTATCAGAACTTTAAAAGCTTAAAGAATGATCGATATTGTTTCTGTTACGTCTGATTGGTTGGTAGTCCCCTGAAAATGATGACCGACTTTTATCTTCTAACTCTGATTTAAGTAGACTCTTTTTTCTTTATCTCTGACTCAGGTTGACTTTTTTAGAATCCTCAGGTTTTGTAATTGATTCTCATTCTCTTACTGAAAATCAGTATAATGGTTGTCGGAAAAGCAAAAAGGGATGCCCGTTACAGGCATCCCTTTTCTATGAAAGGATTGAAATGAATTACAGTTGAGGACCAGCTGGAACAAGCGCCTTGCCGGCATCGTTTCCAGTGAACTTGCTGAAGTTTTTGATGAAACGACCTGCAAGATCTTTTGCTTTTTCGTCCCATGTGCAAGCACATTCGTAGGTATCACGTGGATCAAGGATCTTCGGATCAACACCTGGAAGGGCTGTTGGAACAACGAATGAAAAGTACGGAATAGTCTTTGTCGGAGCTTTATCGATAGATCCGTCAAGAATAGCATCGATGATTCCACGAGTATCTTTGATAGAGATACGTTTGCCAGATCCATTCCATCCAGTGTTAACTAAGTATGCTGTAGCACCTGATTTCTCCATTTTCTTTACAAGTTCCTCACCATATTTGGTTGGGTGTAAAGAAAGGAATGCTGCGCCGAAGCATGCAGAGAAAGTTGGAGTCGGTTCGGTAATACCGCGTTCTGTACCAGCCAATTTTGCAGTAAATCCTGAAAGGAAGTAGTATTGAGTTTGTTCCGGAGTAAGTATAGATACCGGAGGCAATACTCCGAAAGCATCTGCTGAAAGGAAGATAACTTTCTTAGCAGCAGGAGCAGCTGATTTAGGAGTAACGATGTTATCGATATGGTCGATAGGATAAGAAACACGCGTGTTTTCTGTTACGCTTCCATCCGTATAATCAATTTTGCCATTCCCATCAACGGTTACATTCTCCAATAAAGCATCGCGTTTGATAGCTCTGAAAATATCCGGCTCATTTTCCTGGCTCANGTTGATAACTTTTGCGTAACAACCACCTTCGTAGTTGAAAACACCTTCATCATCCCATCCGTGCTCGTCGTCACCGATCAGGTTACGTTTTGGATCTGTAGAGAGAGTAGTCTTTCCTGTTCCTGACAAACCAAAGAAGATTGCTGTTTCGCCAGCTGCGTTTGTGTTAGCAGAGCAATGCATTGAAGCCATACCCATCAAAGGCAGACGATAATTCATATAAGAGAACATACCTTTTTTCATTTCACCACCGTACCATGTGTTAAGGATAACTTGCTCTTTAGAAGTCAAGTTAAACACCACTGCTGTTTCAGAGTTCAATCCAAGTTCTTTGAAGTTTTCAACTTTAGCTTTTGAAGCGTTGTAAACAACGAAATCAGGTTCTCCATAAACTGCTAATTCAGCCTCTGTAGGACGGATGAACATATTCTTAACGAAATGAGCCTGCCATGCAACTTCCACGATGAAACGTACTTTGATACGTGAGTTTTCGTTGGCACCGCAGAAAGTATCTACAACGAACAATCTCTTACCAGAAAGTTGTTTGATAGCAAGATCTTTCAATACCTTCCAGCTTTCTTCAGAAAGAGGTTTGTTGTCATTCTTGTACTCGTCAGATGTCCACCATACAGTGTTTTTGGATGTTTCATCCATTACAAAGAATTTATCCTTTGGAGAACGACCGGTATAGATACCTGTCATTACATTCACTGCACCTGATTCGGTTACCTGACCTTTTTCGTAGCCTTCCAATTCAGCTTTTGTTTCTTCAGCGAACAATGTCTCGAAAGACGGATTGTACACAACTTCAACAGCTCCGGTAATACCGTACTTGCTTAAATCTACTTTTGCCATTTTTTTAATTGAATTAATTGGATATTATTGTTATTTATCTCTTTCTTTTTTGCTTAGCCCTAGTTCCTCGGGTACAAAGGTAAAGAGAATATTCGATATACAAAAGGTAATTAAAGAAATATTTCCGTAATTGACTTTATTTGGCAAAACCGCCTCTAGGATTACTTAATATTATAAAAACAGCCTCCCGCAAGCATTGACTTGTGGGAGGCTGTTGAGTCTTAATTACTGATTATGCTTACGTTCGTTATCTATTATTTTAGTTCCCAGATTTCACCTCCCATTAGCAGCTCTTTTAATGTACGTATTGGATTATTTGCCTGTACTTCAGCAATCTGAGCTTCTACAGATTCATCATATGAAGGAGCTTCTACGTCCCGAATAACTCCAAGGGCAACAGGGAAGTCCGGTCCATGCATCAATGCAAGTTTCAAGTGAAGGGTATTATCATTTGAGTGAGCATTATGCACAAGGACATCTTTTTCTGTGATTCCATTCTCTCCCAGATTAACCACTTTAAGACCAAAACCTTCTTGCATCAGTCCTTTTTCGTTGTTAAGTCCGAAAAGCATTGGCTCGCCTTGTTTTAATTGAATGGCATATTCTGCACGTCCTTCTTTTGTTGAGAGTACGTTAAGTACTCCATTATTAAAGATAACACAGTTCTGCAATACTTCGACAACGGAAGCCCCTTTGTGTTTGGCAGCAGCTGTCAAGACGGAAACAGTTATAGGACCATCCACATCAATAGTACGGGCAAAGAAATGGCCACGCGCTCCAAAAGTAAGTTCGGCAGGACGAAAAGGATCTTCCACGGTACCATAAGGAGAGGATTTCGAAACGAATCCCCGAGGAGAAGTAGGTGAATATTGTCCTTTTGTCAAACCATAGATTTCATTATTCAGAGAATCATGTTCAGGTCAATGTTTCTGCGGATGGCATGTATGAAGTGATTACCACCAATAGCAAGTCCGTCACCATCCCCTGAAATTTGCCATACACTCAGT
>JGI24147J20444_1000773_pt1 | contig 17861 bp, 24 predicted proteins | sample BarGraIncub1133A_FD_20444 | JGI IMG/M metagenome (IMG submission 20444) | reverse complement strand
ATTGAACTTTATCACATCCATTTTCAAAAAATTGATTTTCAAGTTTTACTTCTATATAAAACTTACTTTTTTCAAGCCCGATGTAATTTAGTTCCTCTTTTATTTTATCCTGTAGTTTTTTTGCTATATCACATCTAATTTTATGAATATCATCTGCTATAATTTTCATTTCATGCTCAAGCTCTATCTTTTCTTTTTTAAGTTCAACAATTATTTCAGTACTATTAGTTAATTCTTCATATTCAATTTGGATTTTATCTTTATATTCATAAATTCCTTCAATAGTGGGCGCATATTTTTTCTTACAATTGTTAATTTGGCTTATCCTACTATTCATGAACTCTAATTCTTTTTCATCATAATAAATTGTCTCTTTTAAGTCTCTGAGTTCTGTAATATTTTCCTCTATATTAAAGTAACTTTCCTCTAATGAGTCTGTAATTACCTTTATTTTTTCCATGTGTTTTTCTATACCTCTGAGTTCTTTAATTGCTATAGCTAAATTGTAAAAAACAGAAGTATCCTCTTCATTACTTGTGTACAATAATTGATAACCTTTTGATAAATGCTTTTCCAAATTCTCTGCATTACTGACTACTTCATATTTTTCTAAAAGTTCTTCATCTTCACCAATTTTAAGGTTTGCAATCTTAATTTCCTCTAGCTGGTAATTTAAAAAATCAATTCTTTTCTCTCTCTCACCTTCATTACCCTCTAGTTTTATAATTCTATTTTTAATGCCAATCATATTTGTATATTTCTTATTATAACCAGCAATAACCTTTTTAATGCTTTCAGTACCAAATGAATCAACATAAAATATATGATTAACCTTATCTAATAAATTATGATTATCATGTTGACCATGAATATCTAATAAGTTTTTACTAATATATTTAACCTTTGAAAGTAACAATGACTTACCATTAACTTTAGCAATACTTTTTCCAGATTGAAAGGTTTCTCGACTTATAATTACCGTGTCTTCGTATTCAATATCCATTTCTTCTAAAACTTTTTTATTTTTTTTAGTATCAATTGTGAATATTGCCTCAACATAAGTTCTGTCTTCCCCTGTCCTAATTAAGTTCTTATTGAATTTCCCCCCTAATACATAATTTATGGCATCAATTAAAATCGACTTTCCTGCTCCTGTTTCGCCAGAAAGAACATTAAATCCTTGCTCAAAATTAATATTTAACTTTTCAATTAAAGCGAAATTCATAATATTTAATTGTAGGAGCATATTAACTCCTCCTATTCATTAATCATTTTTTTGATTTTTTGTATTATGTCTTTTGTATCCTCTTCTTTTCTAACTAATATAAAAACAGTATTATCTCCAGCTATGGTTCCTACAATGCCACTAAATTTCAAAGAATCTAAAGCTTCTGCAGCAGCACCGCCAGCTCCTGATATAGTTTTCAAAACTACAAAATTATCTACGTGGTCAACATATATCACTGTTTGAGAAAAAATATTAACTAGTTTATTAGATAAAAAGCTATCACCTGGAGAACTCGTAGCATACCTGTGAGTTCCATATGCATTCATAACCTTAATTAATTTAAGTTCTTTTATGTCTCTAGAAACAGTTGCTTGAGTAATATCAAATCCCTTATTTTTCAGTTCTTCTGCTAACTGTTCTTGGGTTTCAACCTCTTTAGCCTGAATTATTTCAATTATCTTTGCATGACGTGCAATTTTCATCTTTTTCTCCCTCACAATCTGTTGTCCTAGAAATTATTTTTTTTCTCAAAATTCCAAAGTAGTTATAATCATTAAATTTAACTAATCTACATTTTTTATTTGAAACACTAACTAATATTTTCTCATAGTTATTTAGCTTTATCGCTCGCTGACCATCTAGTGTCAAAAATATACTTTCATGTTCACATTTTATGCTGAGAGAAATTTTACTCTTACTATCTAAAACTATAGTTCTCATAGAGAGTGATAATGGACAAATAGGCGTTAAAGCTATTACATCTAGATTTGGATAAATTATAGGTCCACCTGCAGATAATGAATAAGCTGTAGACCCCGTGGGCGTAGCAATTATAAGTCCATCCCCTGTAAAATCTATGTAAAACTTATTATCTATATGTAGTTCATATTTTACAACCCTTGCTAGTGTTCCCTTTGATACAACTATGTCATTTAAAGCAGTATATTCTTCATTTTCTTCTCTTGAAGGCAAAGTACACTTAAGCAGCATTCTGTCTTCAATATAATAATCATCTTCACTATATCTTTTCATAGCATTTTCAAATTCTAATAACTCAACACTTGAAAGAAAACCTAAATTACCAATATTCACACCTAAAATTGGAATATTACAGTTGTTTATATTCCGTGATGTCCTTAAAATAGTTCCATCTCCACCTAAAGCGATAACGATATCTAAATCGTNATACTTGATATTTTCAAGCCCAATGGCATCTTTAAATATAAATATATTATCATCATCATCAACATATTTACTTATTACGCTTTTTACATATTTAATTATTTTTCCNTCTCTATCCTTAGTGGTATTTATATTAATGCCAATTTTTTTCATATTTCCTCCTTGACGTTTCTATAGCATATATCAACTATTAATTGNTATAACCATCTTGACCCTAATTTAAATTTTTATGGGCTTCACTTACTAATTGCTTTATATCATCTTCAATAAAATTTTTATAATTTTTTTGAGATTTAGTAAAATAAATTAAATATTCAATGTTACCATTAGGTCCTTTTATTGATGAGTAACTAACATTAATAACCTTTACACTTAGCAATTTCAAAAGGTTCAAAACTTTAACTATTACATTTACATGCTCACTAGGTTTTTTAACCACACCTTGTTTATTTACCTTACCAATACCTACTTCAAATTGTGGTTTTAATAGTGCTACAACAGAGCCATCTTTTTTCAATAGTTTAAGTAAATTTGGAATTACTTTTTCTAGTGATATAAATGATACATCAATACTTGCAAAGTCGGCAAGTTCCCAGGTACTATCCATAGTTAAATACCTTATGTTTGTCTTTTCCATTGACACTACCCTAGAATCACGTCTTAGCTTATCATCAAGCTGATCTGTTCCAACATCTATAGAAAACACCCTGTATGCTCCATGTTGAAGCATGCAGTCCGTAAACCCCCCTGTAGATGCACCTATATCAATGCAAGTTTTAGCTTCAAGGTCGATGTCAAATACATTTATAGCTCTTTGAAGCTTTAAACCACCCCTGCTTACATAAGGAATATCTTCTCCAATAAATTCGATTTTAGATAATATGTCTATTTTTTTTCCACTTTTAGTAACCCTAATACCATCTACAAATATGTTTCCAGAAATTATATTCTCCTTTGCTCTTTCTCTAGAAAGTAGAATTCCTCTATCAACTACTATAACATCCAATCTCTCTTTATTTTGCAACACAAAAACTCCTTATAAACCTACTAAAGTACACTATTTAAACTAATTTTATAATACTTTCAAAAATACCCTCTACATCAAGCTTATGTAATTTATACAGTATGTCAACTGCTCCATTGGAAATAAACTCATCCTTGAATCCTAGATTAATGACCTTTGTCTTCCCCTCTAGTGAATTTACATACTCTAGTACTAAAGACCCTAAGCCACCATGCACTAGATTATCTTCAATAGTCACTAATGAATATTTTTTATAAACTAACTCTGAAATAAGGGCCTTATCAATGGGCTTTATAAAACATGCATTAATTACAGTAGCATCAATTCCTATATTTTTTAATTTTTCTCTAACTAAAATAGCATTTTGAACCATTTTACCTGTAGCAATAAATGCAATTTTCCCTCCCTCAAATAGAGTTTCCCATTTTCCTCTTTTAAAATTTTCAATTGGCGCCATTAAAACATTGCTATTATCTCCACCCCTAGGGTATCTTATAGCAATTGGGTAATCTTGTTTAACTGCAAAAGTTAACATAGACTGAAGTTCACTTATGCATTTAGGGGCCATAATCGTCATATTTGGAATATGTGATAAATATGATAAATCAAATACTCCTTGATGAGTTTCTCCATCCTCACCTACTATGCCAGCTCTATCTATAGCAAAAATAACAGGTAATTTTTGAAGGCATACATCATGTAAAATTTGATCATAAGCCCTCTGAAGGAAAGTAGAGTAAACTGCAAAAATAGGTTTTAAACCTTGCGTTGCCATTCCTGCAGCCATCGTAACTGCATGTTGCTCTGCAATTCCTACATCAAAAAATCTATTTCGAAACTCTTTTGAAAACTTTTCTAGCCCTGTACCTTCAGGCATTGCCGCTGTTATTGCTACAATATTCTTATTCCCTTTTGCAAGGTTAACGATCTGCTCACCAAATGCATCGGAGTAACTTTCCTTAGAACTACTAATTAACTCGCCATTTGATGGATTAAAGGGCCCCATACTATGAAATTTATGTGGCTGCTCTTCAGCGAATTTATAACCTTTGCCTTTTTTAGTTATAACATGAATAATTACTGGTCCATCTATATTTCTAGCTAGTTTCAAAACCTTACTTACTTCTGATATCATGCCCATCTATAGGTCCTAGATATTTTATACCCATATGCTCAAACAACATCCCTGGAACGATAACCTGCTTAATCCCATTTTTAAGCTTTTGAATTGAATTAACCATGCCGTCACCTACACTAGGAATTTTTCTAAGAGTAGAGTTTATTTCTTTTTTTATTCTATTATAAGTTGGATCAATTCTAAATTGGCTTAAATATTTGGACATACCTCCAACATTTTTGGAAATAGACATTTGATTATCATTAAGCACAATAATCATTTTGGTTTTTCTAAATCCTACATCATTTAATGCCTCAAAAGCCATGCCGCCTGTAAGTGCACCATCACCTATTACCGAAATGACATTATAATTTTCTCCCTTTAAATCTCTAGCCCTTGCAATGCCAAGTCCTGCAGAAATAGATGTACTACTATGTCCTGATTCAAAAATATCATATTTACTTTCTTCTCTTTTAGGAAAACCGCTTATTCCACCAAAACTTCTAAGCGTATTAAATTTATCTTTTCTTCCTGTTAGAATTTTATGTACATAAGATTGATGTCCAACATCCCATATTATTTTATCTTTATCTAGATCAAATACATTGTATAAACTTAATGTTAACTCTACTACACCTAAATTAGAGGCTAAATGACCTCCAGTTTTAGACACATTATCAATTAGAAAATTTCTAATTTCTTGTGCAAATGAATTCAGTTCCATTATAGTCATTTTTTTTACTGCATTTATATTATTAAAATCGTCTAAAATTTTACCCATATATATATCTATCCTCTTTTACTAAATATATTATTTTTCCCACATTTATGGGGATATTATATCATATAATAATATTTAATTCAAAAGCTATTTTACCTAGGAGAGCAAGTTAATGGCACTTTAGACGCACTTATAAAGTAAATAAGAGTGGCTGATTTTCAACATTCTCTTTTTAACAAAAATTCTGTAACCTCTTCTAAATATTTTGTATTTACCTTAAGCTTTTTTAATATTTCAAAACACTCCTTAGTTAAATCATTGCATTTATTTTTGCATTTTTGAAGGCCGTACATAGTTATAAAATTAGTTTTATTATTACATTCATCACTATTTATATTTTTTCCTAGCAGAGTAACATCACCAACTACATCTAATATATCATCTTTTATCTGAAACGCTAACCCCAATTTATCACCATAATCTTTTAAATGCCTTATATCTTCCTCATTTGCATCGCCTAATACAGCACCACTTGCAATTGCCACTTTAATTAATTGCCCTGTTTTATTTCTATGCATATACAAAAGTTCTTCCTCCGATATGGAAATTCCTTCACTAGAAATATCAGAAATCTGCCCCGCTATCATTCCATTAGCTCCTGAAGCCTCTGCTATTAAAGTACTTGCCTTAACTTTGTTTAAACTTCCATCTAAACACTGATTTAGCATTATTATCATGGCTTCATTTAATAGCCCATCTCCTGCGAGAACAGCTATTGCCTCACCGTAAATTTTGTGATTCGTAGGCTTTCCTCTACGCAGATCATCATTATCCATACAAGGCAGATCATCATGAATAAGAGAATATGTATGAATCATTTCTAGAGCTGCTGCAAAAGGTAAAATATCTCTGTAATCCTCCTTGTACATAGCATATGTAAGGAGCATTAAAATTGGTCTTATCCTTTTTCCTCCTACTTTTAGACTATATCTCATTGCTTCAAAATTTTTATTGTTAATGTCTGACTTTTCATTAAAATAATTACTTATCCAATCTTCAACTGAATCTTTAAGAAATTTTGTATTCATTTTGTCCCCTTCTTTACACCTTAATATTAACTAACTTTTAACTTCATCTGTAAGTGCCATAAAATCTCTTTCACCTTCATCTGTCAATAATTTTATTTTACCTTCTGTATCATTTAAAATTTTGTATAAACTATTGCAAATTTTTATTCCCTCTTCGTAATTATTCATCGTCTGTTCTAATGTAACTTCATTCCCATCCATTAGGTCTACAATTTCTTCAAGTCTTCCCATCATGTTTTCATAAGACTCTTTCTTCTTTGCCATTAAAATTCCTCCAAATTGCTTAATTTAAACCCAGCACTTCCATCTTTTAACGTTATTTTTACCACTTTTATATTCTTTAAATTGCTAATTTCACTTATAACCTCATTTTCATTGTTTTGCAACACTGCATACCCCTTGTTTAATACGTTTAAAGGATTATGTGCATATAAAAGGGCATTGAACTTTGATAACTTATGCTTTTCTAGTGAAATTATTGAATTTAATTTATAATTAAGATTCTCTTTTAAGTTATCTATATGAGTATATTGATTAACTATATAATTTAAAGGATTGTTTATTTTTAATGTTTTATTTAATAAATTAATTTTATTATACTCTTTGGTTACTTTTAATTGAACAGATTTTAGCATCACACCTCTAAGTGATTTAATCTGATTGTTTAACTCAAATAAATCTCTCACAGCAATCTCTGCCGCTGCTGATGGAGTAGGTGCCCTATGATCGCATACGAAATCCGCTATGGTATAGTCAGTTTCATGACCAATTCCAGTAATTATAGGTATTTTAGAATCATAAATTTCACGTGCTAAGTTTTCTTCATTGAATGCCCATAATTCTTCTATTGAGCCCCCTCCTCTTGCAATAATAATCAAATCAACATTTTTAGAAGTGTTAAAATATCTTATACCTTGTGCAACTTCTGTGCTAGCATTTACACCTTGAACAATCGCTGGGTATATAAGTATGTTAACCTTTGGATTACGTCTTGTGGCCACATTAATAATATCCTTTATTGCGGCTCCTGTTTGTGATGTAATTATTCCTATTCTCACAGGAAATAATGGTATGTTTTTCTTGTGCAACCCATTAAATAATCCTTGTTTTTCTAATTTATCTTTTAAATTTTGAAACGCTAAATATAACTGCCCCTCTCCATCTGTCTCCATTGAGTTACAATAAACTTGATATGCTCCCTCACGTTCATAAATAGAAACCTTTCCCCGAATTATAACATTCATTCCATCTCTAGGTGTAATTTTAAGTTGAGAAGCATGTGATTTAAACATTACACAATTTACCTTTCCAAATGCATCTTTTAATGAAAAATAAATATGTCCACTGGAATGCAATTTCACATTAGATAGTTCACCTTTAACATTAGCATTGTTTAATATAAAGTCACTATCTATTACTTTTTTAATGTATCCATTGAGGGCAGTTACAGTTATTACTTTAATAAACATTTTCCCTCCATGCAGAGCAAGCATTTTTTATGAGCATTGTTGTAGTCATTAGTCCCGTTCCACCTGGTACTGGAGTCACATAACTTGCAAGAGAAATAACTTCATCAAAACATACATCTCCAGTAATTTTATTGTTTATCATTGTTGTGCCAACATCTATAACAACTGCCCCTTCTTTAATAAAATCACTTGTAACAAATGAGGGTTTTCCTATTGCAGCTACTATTATATCTGCTGTTTTACAGATTTCCTTTAGATTTGTTGTTTTAGAATGACAAATAGTTACAGTTGCATCTTCATTAAGTAACAACTGTGCTGCTGGTTTTCCTACGATATTACTTCTACCAATAACAACAGCGTGCTTGCCTTTAATAACAAATCCGGTATTTTTGATCATTTCAATAACTCCTAATGCAGTGCAAGGAATAAAACTTTTCTCTCCCTTATAAAATCTACCCATATTTACATCAGTTAATCCATCAATATCCTTTTTATATGAAATTTTAGAAGTAATTTCTCTCTCATTAAGATTTTTAGGTAAAGGCAATTGAACAATTATACCATCTACACTATTATCTTCGTTAAACTTTTCTATGATATCTATAATATCATTTTGATTTGTATCTTTATCTAATTGAATACAAGTATAGGAAATTCCTAATTTATCGCAAAGGTTGTTTGACTTTTTACATATGACAAAGAACCTCCGTCGTAACCCACCAATATAGTTTTAATTGATGGTACTCTGAGTCCCTTGTTAACCCCAACCTTTATAATTGACTTAATTTCATTTCTGTACCTTTCAACTATTATTTTACCATTAACTCTAATTCCCATATTATCCTCTCCCTATAAAAATGTTAAAAATATATTTTACTTAACGAAAATAACTAGTCAAAGATACCATTGATATTTTAAGTCGCGTTAAAGGACATACTGCCCCAATAGTTTGTATTATAAGGGGTTGCCAATATCGATGTACGACGTAAAATATCCTAGATCTTAACTAGTTATTTTAATGTTATTTTGTTGTTATTTTTTTAAATCATCTTCGCTAAGATACCATTTACAAAAGCAGGTGAACTATCTTCTCCATATTTCTTAGCAAGTTCTATTCCCTCATTTACAGAAACCTTTCCAGGTATTTCTTCCTCAAATAATATTTCATATGTACTTATTCTTAAAATAGCTAAATTCATCTTGGATAATCTAGCCAATTTCCACTTAATTAGGTGTTTTTCAATATTTTCATCTATTTCCTTACCATTAACATGAATTCCTGCCAAAACCTTTGTAATATAAGACATATCAATATCTTTTAAATCAACATCTGTATTTTCTATAAAGTTTTCTATTATATCCTCATACTTCTCTTTATTTATTGACATTTCAAAAAGCAATTTCATTGCCATCTCTCTAGATTTTCTTCTATTCATTAGTAATCCTCCTAATTCTATTATCTTATATTATACCCTAAATATAAGGGTAACAAACATAACAATAAACACCCTCTAGTTACAGAGGGTGTTTATTGTTATGCTTCTATTTCCTCAAGCTTTTCTATTTTAGGTAATACAACATTTTGTACATACACATTTACGGCTGATACTGTAAGGCCTGTCATTAGCTCTACAGATTTTTTTACATTTATTTGTGCTTTTTCAGTTACTTCAGGAATTCTAACACCATATTCAACTACCACGTGTAAATCAATTATTGCACTATTTTCTCCAACATTGACTTTTACACCTTTAGATAAATTTTTCTTTCCGCTTAAAATTTGGGTTATTCCACCAACTAAACTAGCGCTCATTCCAACAATTCCCTTTATTTCAGCTACAGCGAGTCCTGCTATAACACTTACTACATCTTCAGATATCTTAACAACACCCATTTCTGTTTCGTTTAAAATTTTATCTTCCATAGTAGTACCTCCTTATTTAACTTAGGTAAAACATGACAATGCTATATTTATTATATCAGATAAATATAGCATTTACAATTATTATTGTTTTATCTTAACTTCAATTTTTTCTAATTTTGTTTTGCTCATTACAACATCATTAATGTTACGAAGCTGTTCTTCTGTAAGTTGCTTTTTATCAGATTTAACTAATATTTGCACCTTGTCATCTACTATACTACACATTGAGTCATTATACCCAAGAGCCTTTAGTGCGAGTTCTATGTCTGCTTCATTTTGAGAGGCCAAGGATATGTTTAAGTATTGCTTTGAGGCAGTTGTTTTTTGCTCTTTTGGAGTATTCGCATCATCAATCAAAGTTTTAATATTTTGAAGAGTTCTTGCATTGTCTTGATCTCTTGATAATTTTGCTTCTACAAAATAAGTTGAAGCAGTTGAAGCAGTTGAAGCAGTTTTGTTTTGTTTTAAAGATATAGCACTCTTCTCAGTACTAAAATCGCCATCATTTACATACAATGGCCCATTGACCTTTGTTGCAAGATACCCTGCAAACACAATAAGTACTACTAAAGTGACAATTATACCAGACTGTTTTTTATTCATAATATTTCCCCCCATCTACCTTTCTAAGAAATTATATGCTACTAATTCATAGGATATACATTAACTTTATTTTCAGGCAAATTAAATAAATCAATTACGGCCTGCCTAATCCTAAGTTCAGTAACTTTTTCCCCTGATCCTTCCGCCACTACACATACACCTGTAATAGCAGGTTTGTATTTTTTTACAATTAACGGTTCGTTTGTATCTCCATTATTGGACATAACGACAGTACTTCCGTTATTTACTTGAGTAATATTTCTTTTTCCACCTGAAGTATCATCTTCTTGTGTGGTACTTTTAGAATCATTTACGTTTACTGCTGGAACACTTTCCTCACTACTATCAAAATAGATCATAATTTGTACCTTTCCAACTCCTTGAATTCCCTCAAGTGTCGATTTAAGTTTGTTTTCTAGTTGTCCTTCATAATCATTTGTTTCTGCCGTGTTACTTGCTTTGTCTGTTGTGCTCTTTTGTGTTTCCGTAGCTACAGTTGAAGTTGCCTTTGGTGTTTTAAAAAAACTACTGGCTAATACTATTACAACTGCCACAAGTATCATTAAAACCAAGTTTCCTAACATTTTATCAGTTTTTTTGCTTTTATCTGTTTTGCTGTCGTCTTTCTCTTTACCACCATTTAATTTCTTCTTAATAAACTCAGTAAATTTACTAAGTAAATTATCATCGTTCATAGAAATCCCCCTCTTTTCATTTTTACTAATTACTAATCATAAGTTTTATGAATTTATTTTATAAACAGTAATAACCTCATTAGATATTTTTAATTCAGTACTTAAAAGCTTCTTTATCTTATTTCCTTGTTCATCATTTAAAATATTTTTATTAGATGCAATTACACTTTTTGTATTTATCTCTATCTTCTTTACATTTCCTATGCCTTTATCAACAATTCCAATCTCCACCCTATTAATATTGAATACTTGGTTTTTACTATCATAAACAATCTTTATATCAGCGTTGTATTTGTTTTCCGGATAAGTCTCTTGTAAATTTGTAATGCATTGATCTTCTAAATTTTTTTTAAAATTTTCTGTTGTATTTGCTATGTTAATATCTTTATATTTTTTAATATCCGTAACTGAGGTATTACTTGCCATGTAACTTGTTGCTTTATTTGAATAAGTATTCAAATCAAAATTCTTATCAAAAATCTTCATTATAGGACTTATAATTACCACAATTAACATTAGTCCTAATACAAATTTAGCATATTTCCTCATGTTATTATCCGGTAAAATCATTTCTATTGCAGTAATAAAAAATATAGCAATTGTAATGTTTGTCACCCAGACTTTCAATAATTCTATCAAATTAACACCACCTCCTTTATTAATAACTTTTAATTTACACATATTCATAAACATATACGATAATTCTTATCCTGATATTATCCCTCTACCGGTTGATGCTACTATAGCAACCATTATGAAAAACATTACACTTACTGATATTACACAGGACATTAAAAGAAGAATAGAATCACCCACTGAATTCATGCAATCTACAGTACGGCTATCACTTATCGGTTCAATTAGTGCCGCTGAGAGTTTATATAAAAAAGCCATAATTAACAATTTTATAATAGGTAATAAAACTATTATTATAAGAATAATTAATCCTAAACCACTTATTGCATTTTTTAGAAGAAGTGAGTATCCAGCTACTGTAGAAATTGCGTCCGATAAACATTTCCCAACTACAGGTATAAAATTATCTACTGCAAATTTCGCTGTCTTTATAGTAACTTGATCTATTGTTTTTGCAGCAATGCTTCTTAAAGTAACAATTCCAATAAACAATGTCATCACTATTCCTTGAATCCAAAGAGCAATTTGTTTTAAAAGCTTTGTTAAATTCTTTATCTTATAATCACTGGATATGTTTTTCACAAATTGAAGTACGAAACTCATAAATATTATTGGAATAATAATGTCTACATATATTCTAGAACTAACAGTTGCAAATCCTATTATTACTGGGTCTAGTAATGTCGCTTCTGCAAATCCTCCAACACTTGCTAGGAGCATCATGAGCACTGGTATAAGTGCTGCCATAAAATCTGTCATACTAAGAATAGTATTTTTAGCGAGCTCCACTACTATATAAAAACTTTTGGTTATCATTACGATCATTACACCGTAACATGCAAAATACGCGATATTCGATAAACTTTCTTTGTTAAACGCGCTTTGGAGATTATGAAGCAGTGCGCAAATTATAGCAATAATCATAAGACTCCCAATTAGCTGCATAGATGCAATAACTTCTTTAAACATATATCTAATAATATAATTAGATATAACTTTAAGACTAAATCCACTTTCGCCGGTTTTTATAAATTGTTCTACAAAAGTTCGTGGCTCCATATCGTTAAATATTTCATATTTCGTTTTTACGTTGGAAATATACTCATATAAATTGTTTATTTCACTCTGTTCTTTTTCTCCTATCGCCCCTGTTTGCGTAGCTTGTACACTAATAGGGAAACAAATTAAAAATATCAAAATTAGTAATATTTTTTTCATATTATACCTCTACGTTAAGATTAGTAACATTTTTTTTCATTTAGTACCTCTACATTATTTTTAAAATAGATTGCATAACTGCCATTAAGATAGGTATCGCCAATGCTAATATTAATATTTTTCCGGAAAATTCCACTTTAGCTGCAATACTGTTCTCACCAGCATCTCTGCATATTTCACTGCAAAAAGAAGCTAAATATGCAATTCCAAGTATTTTAAAAACTGTATTTAAATATATAACATCAATATTGGCCTTATTGGCTAACGTTTGCAGAAAACCCATTATTATTGTAAGTTTATTTACCATAAACAAGAAAATTAATATTCCTGCTACAATACTTACTTGAATAGCCAAATCATCTCTTCTGCCTTTAAATATAAGCACAATAAACAATGCTATGAAAGCAAACGCAACAACCTTGATTATTTCCATGATCTCCTCCTCGCCTACCTCTGCATGTGTCTCCTTTTGTAGATAACAATTTTAGATTGTTACCTACTTGTCCTAAAACTGAAACAATGTTTTTACAGAAGTAAACAGCTTGTTAACTAAATTTATGACCATCATAAGGAGCAGTATTACTCCAGCTAAATTTGCAACTACGGCAATATCATCTTTGCCACCGCTCTTTAAGACCTTATCAATAATAATAATTAGAATACCTGTTGCCCCTATTTTGAACAGCAAACTAACATCCAACACTTAAAAAACCACCTCCCTATATTAATGCAATCACAAGCATTGCCCCAAAAGAAAAACCTAGATACCTATACATTTTTATGTTTTTATTCATATATTCTTCGGATATTTTAATTTGCTTTTTTAAATTAGCTATGGTAAGTATAAACATACTATTTTGACCTTGAATATCTGATTCACCTAAAGTTTTAGATAAATCCAAAACCACATTTATATCATCGGCATTTAGATATAGTTTGTTTTTTATTGTGTTAACTGCACTTTTCATAGCCTCATATACATTTTCATATTCATTGCCAGATAATAATTCACTAGTTATATTAAAAAGTTCATTTATAGGCTCTTTACTTTTATTTGCTATGCTTTTAAATGCATCTGGTAAAAGGGCATGTACATAAGTTATTTCATTTTGAAGTTGATAAACTGCCCGCTCTATTTCATTAAGCTGAAAAACTCTGTATTTTAGCCTTTCACTATATATAAATCCAGCCATAGTAGAAGCACCTATTATCACGATGCATCCAATTATTTTAATCATTATTTGACCTCCACACATCTTTACCTTTGGTAAAATCATAAATATACTCTATTGTTCCAATTCCTTTTTTGTTATTAAGCACTATTCCCCGCGAGAACACGTAATTATCTACAATATCTTTAAACACTAACCTTTTATACAAATCTTCAATTCCGAAACCATGGATAGTTGAGATTAGGCTTATTCCGGAATTTAATGCCATTAAAATGCTTTCCATATCCTTTTGCGTTCCAATCTCATCACAAACTATAACATCAGGTGACATACTTCTAATTGCCATCATAATTCCTTGGCTCTTAGGGCAATTATCCAATACATCAGACCTTATACCTACATCCATTTGGGGTATTCCTTTAAAAGAACCAGCTATTTCGGAACGTTCATCAATTATAGAAACATTTCTGCCGTGAGTTCTTGTTTCTCTATTACCCTGTGATATTTGCCTCGAAATATCGCGAAGTAAAGTGGTTTTACCACATTTAGGAGGTGATATAATAATTGTATTGTGTACTAAATTATTATAAGTAATATAAGGCATTACTTTGTTTGCGCAGCCAATAATTTCTTTGCATGCCCTTATGTTAATGGAAGAAATGTCTTTGATAGTTTTTACGCCATTATTTTCAATAACACAAACCCCACATAATCCAACTCTATGTCCACCCTTTATAGTTATATATCCTTGCCGGATTTCGTCTTCAAAAGCATATATTGAATAGCTGCTAATCCTCTGCATTATGTATTTTATATCCTCGGATGTTGCAACATAATCCCACATTTTCTCCTTACTTCCAATATGAATAAACAAAGGCTTGTTTACTTTTATCCTAATCTCTTCAAGTTGCTGCAGATTATCAACCTGTTCCAATTTGTTTCTAATAGTTTTAGGTAATATCTCGAATAAATCTTTTGTAGCTAACATTTTTCTCACCCTCCCATATATAATTTCTATTATGAAGTGTCGTAAAATATTCCAATTAGATCAAAAATTTATTGACCCAATTGAGATTCGTTTACTTAATATATGTTTTAGTTTACAAAAAAGAACAAAAAAAAAGAGCCAAATTGGCTCTTTTTAATTATAAAACTTAAACTCTTAGCATGTAATCTCCATTTCTAGTATCTATTCTTATGGTTTCGCCTTCATTAACGAACATTGGAACTTGAATTATTGCTCCTGTTTCTACAGTAGCTGGTTTTGTTACACTTGAAGAGGTATTACCTTTAACACCTGGTTCAGTGCTAGTTATAACTAATTCTACAAAATTTGGAGCTTCTACTGAGAAAGCATCGTCCTTATAAAATTTTATTATAGCAAACATATTTTCTTTTAAATATTTTATTGCATCTTCAACTTTCTCGTAATTAAGTGGTATTTGTTCAAATGTTTCTTGATCCATGAAGTAGTATAGCCCATCAGCTGCATATAAGTACTGCATTTCCTTTCTTTCTATAACCGCCTCTTGTAGTTTTGTAGTTGGATTAAAAGTTTTTTCTGTAACTCCTTGATTAATAACATTTCTTAATTTAGTTCTTACAAATGCAGCTCCCTTACCAGGTTTTACATGTAAAAAATCAATTACAGTATAAACTTGTCCACCTTCATCAAAAGTAGTCCCTTTTCGTATATCGCCTGCTGATATCATTAAGTATCCCTCCAAAATTGATTAATAATTGAATTAACCCATCTATATTATAACCTTACTAGGTAAATTAATACCAATTCGTAAATTAGTACTGCATATACCTAATCATATCATAATAATAACTGTATTAAATTACATTTCATTAATTATAGTATGTTTAACTATAATATATCCATGATACTCAATCCAATAGTCACTCCAGTATATAACAGTAGTTCTTTTACATTGTTCTACTGCATAAACATTACAGTGGAACAATGTTATTTTATCAAAACTTAATGACATTTGCAAATGTAATTATATAATATTTACTTATTCTTTTTAAAATTTATACTTATACTAGTAATTTTCGTATCTTTACTAATACTAATCTTATTTAAATTTAAAAAATTTTTACTATTATTTAAGGAGTATAAAGAATTATACAACAACTTTACATCTCCGTTGTAATTGACTTCAACATTACATTTCTCATTTTCTGTCATATTAATTGATTTCACTTCAAAATTTTTGTTATCTCTTAACCATTCTAAAATATCACTGTATCCATATTTCTCTATATTTTTAGAATTTTTCTCATTTGGAACATTAAATACCACCTGCTTTGTATATGAAATAAATCTATTTCTAACAATAATAAATTTAAAAGATAAAATAACCATTAGAAGTATTAATAATCCTAGCGTACATTTAAATTTTCTGTTTTTATACATCCTTATACCTCTAAAATAACTTTGAAGTTAAAATTCCCTTCATCTTTATTATTTGGGGTTAATTTTTTAATTGAAAAGTGATTTTCCAAGCATTTAATCACACCTAAATACTCCTCATAAGTTTTAACTTCCATGTCTACTTCTAAATTGCCCTTAGTTATTATAATATTTTTATAATTTATATTGTTTTCAACGAAAAAGTTGCTAAATTCTTTATATTTTTCAATAGTGGTTATGTCATGTTTAATCATTTCTATACCTCTAACATTTTCTGCAGCAATAATATTTTTTGCAACAATAGCATTCTTTTTTTGATTACTAATCTCTCCTTCTATATTTTTTATTTTATTTGAAGTATTTACTATAAAGCTGAGCAATAAAAAATTTATTGCAAATATTGTCATAATATATATTTTAATTTTTTTATTTCTCATTTGATTTTTTTTATCTATATACCAATTGGGAACAAATGTTTTTTTCATCATATATTCCTACCCTTTTACTATTATATATTTTAGCAATTCTTCACGCTTTAACTCATCTAAAATTTGATGAGGTAACTCTATAAATTTATATTCATTAATATCTAGTTCTTTAGTATTTGCATAATATATTTTTTCGCTTTTTTTTGCATAATTATTATATTGTTCTAAAAATTCATTCATTATATGTGAAAATCCAAATATAATTAAATCCTCAAAATTCACAATATTATTGGCCACGATTTCGTTATTACAACATATTAAAAAATATATATTAGAATTATAATAAAATACTAATATATAGTTTTTCACATTAATTTTGTTTGAGTAATAGTTATTAAAGCAAAATTGAATTAAATTTATTTTTTTTAAATTAACATTATTTTCAATGCTATTTTCTAAAATATCTAAGTTATTTCCCTTTAAACAGAAAACTATTAACTCCATATTGAATTTGTCTTCTTTAATTAATTTATATGTAAAAGATATATGATCTATATCTTTGTAATAATATCTTAATTCATTTTTGATCATATCATTGATTAGATATTTTTTAACTATTGGCAATGTTACCATTTTAATATATACTGTCTCACCTTCAACAAGAATATATAAGTTTTTATTTTTTATATCGACTTTGAAATCTTTTATATTCTGCTTATCCTTGTAATATGAATTCCCTTTAGAAATATTTATAACTTTATTTAGTAAATTTCGTTTAGAAAATTCTATACCAGCAATTCTTTCATTCGACACCTCTAGAAACATATTTGTTCTATTTTTCATTCTTACCTCCTATTTATAAATATAATCGGTTTTTACAAATACCAACTTAAAACTATCCCCACTAGCTTCTAACTTAAAATGATCATTCCTA
>JGI24147J20444_1000757_pt1 | contig 18059 bp, 15 predicted proteins | sample BarGraIncub1133A_FD_20444 | JGI IMG/M metagenome (IMG submission 20444) | reverse complement strand
TCAAAGACAATGGAAAGCGTATCGTTCATCGCCATCTCATAGGAAATATTGTTCTGAATAAGAAAAGAACCGTCGAGAAGACGTTCGAAAATTTCCAGAAGAAGGACTTTAAGTAGGGTCTACTGAACAAACCCCTAAATCATTTCTACATTCTGTTTTTTCTTCAAATACGCAGCAGCAGCCTTCATGTTTTCTGTTGGTATATATGTTAATTTATGTTGATTAAGAATAATCTCAACTTCTGTATCGGAATACACGTCACATAATTCAAATTCATACTGTTCTGGAATTACTATTGAATATTCTTCATCCATTTCTCCATTAAATACGTGAAATAATACAAATGCATCACCGCAGTTACCGACACGTAAAATTCCCTGCCAACCTTTTGGATGGCGATAACTTGATATCTCCGGCCCAAATCGATACGTATATCCATCACGAATCATTGGCGCAACTTTTTTGTAGAAAGCGATTCCTGCATCGATTACTTTCCATTGAGACACCCTCAGTTCCATTACATCTCCTGAAAAACACAATCTTCCTAGAAAAGTATTTGCTATTGAGTATACGATTCGTTTTAATGAATCATCCTTACGAATGACCGCCCATATCTGGCTTTGCCTCGGTAAAATAACTCGATGCAGGTTAGCTGCTATAATCGGAATTTCTTCACATTCATGTGCATCGGAAAAAGATGCCATGCTGCACAAGTTCATCATCAGCGGCTCCAGGCGATGTCCTCCGGAAGCACAGTTTTCTAATACAAGACCCGGAATTTCATGTTTTATTTTTTCAATAAACGCGAAGGCAGCCTCCATATTTTGGCGCAAACCCTCACCTAATGACTCTGCACCATCACAACCGATGCCTATCGTATCGTTGCAATCTATTTTCAAATAGGAGAATCCGTATTTCTGTAAAGTGCCTATTACTTTTCTCGTCAAATAGTCGTCAACCCAGGGATCCCGCATATTCCAAAAACGTCTTCTGGACGTCGTCAATATCTTGCCGTCTCTTTTTAGCAAGTGATCTTCTTCCTGATAAGCCTTTGCTTCAGAACCCACATTTTCGATCTCAAACCATATTCCCGGCTCCATACCGGCATTCCTTATTTTATCTACGGTTTTATCAAGTCCCTCAGGAAACAAATCCTCTGACACTTGATAATCGCCCATTGCAATATCCCATGGAATGCCTGTTTCTTTGTACCAGCCGCAGTCAATAACAAAATATCCGAATCCCCTTCCCTTGATTGCATCGAGGATAGCACTGATATTATCATCTGAAGGGGATCCCCATGTAGTACAGAACTCATTAAAAATAACGGGTAGTTTCTGTTCTATTTCCGGCGCTTTATCTGCAAAACGAATACCTGCAGAGGTCAGTCTCTGTGAAATATTATCAACGCCTCCTGCTTTACAGACGGAGAGGATAGCTGTAGGAGTAATGAAATAATCCACAGAATCAACCTGCTTCATCCAATGACCCATTTCTCTGTCTGCCAACCCTCCGGAAATGGAAAGTCCATCATCTTTCCTGTATATTTCCATTTGCCAGGAGGCGTTATGTGCTAACTTTGCTCCCCAGAAAACGTCATTGGGGGTATCTTCAATTACAAGGAAGGGGAAAAAATGATTAACCGGCATTGAGCCAACCTGACCAAACCGCTCAGTACGCGGAGCATCCCCTGTCCAGGAGGGTTCTAACTGAAGCTCTTCTATTGTTTTTGTTTCCAGCCTTCCTTCCATACTCCAAACACTTCTCAGCCTATGTAATTTTAGAGTGTCAAAAGCATCCCCCTCTGTAAAGGGTGTAATTCCACTTATCGAAAAGCTGGAAATCATCTCCAGAGTGACGGGGCTTCCGCTATGATTGAAGAATTTTGTAAAAGTTTCCACATATCTGCAGCTTTTGTACCATACCAGATAGTGTTCCGCCGCGTACCCTCGTTCGTCCCGCAGTAAAGTAACCACTTCTTCTGCAGCATCGTTTGAATGATGTCTCTGTTCAAAATATTTTAGTCTTGCTGTAGATTCTCCCCCGCGCATCGTACCGCCGCCCGCATATCCCCCGGGATAGATGTCTCCCAGAATTTTAAGCTGTACAAGGGATTCCACTTTTTGCTTTTTAAGATGCCGGCTAATCGGAATCGTGCCAACAGGCAGCAACTGCAGTCCTATCGTTTTCGTATCATCATCAAGATAGTACTGAACCGTCATATCACCAAATTCATATTCTTTTATTAAATGTACATTCAAATATCTGCCTCCCCGTCTGCGTTCATTCCGGCTTGTTGACAAAATGTCATATAGCAATATCGCAATTTTCTTCAATTGGCGTTTTACTTCCGAAAATCCATTGGTCTCATACCGGTAATTTTTTTAAAAACGATATAGAAATAATTGTAATTTGAAAACCCGACTTTTTCACAAAGTTCACTGCCTTTATAATTTGTTGTAAGCAATAGATCTTTGGCTTTTTCTATTCTTACAAGATTCAAATAATCCCGGAAACTGCTGCCCGTCTCTTTTGTAAACATTCTTCCCAAATATGCGACATTTACGTGATATTTTTCAGCAAAAATTTGAAGTGACAACGCCATATCATCATATTTCATTTGCGTGCAATGCATGATTTCAAAAACCTGCCTACTATATTTTTTCTGATTTCTTTCCTGCAGCTCGCTGATAATACCGTTTACTGCTTCCAGAACGGTGTTTTTCATTTGGAGCAAGGATTGGTTTGAGGCTATCTTCTGCAGGGAAGTCTCTTTCTTCTTCATTACATAATTTCTGTCAACCATGGGCATCGCTTCATAACATTGAAAAGCAATGATCAGCATTTCCAGTGCACATGTCTTAAGTACGTATCCATCTGCTATTGCATCTTTATTGATGAATTTTGAAAATATCTGATTCATATAATTTTCAAATTCCTGATAATTTGTCTGGACGATTAAGTTCCTAATTATTGTACTGTCAATATCAATCAGGTTGGTCTGCTTATTCAAAAAGTCTTTTATCTCACCGTAAAATAGTATGCAATTATACCCATACACAAACTGGTATTTAAGAGTTTTTTTCGCTTGTTCATAAGAAGTATGAATATTTCTGTGTGTTTTTACTCCAGCGCCAACTGCTATAGTCACATGCAAATTAAGTTCTTCTCTAATTGCCCCCTGACACTCAACCAGTATTTCTTTCAATTCCATGTTGTTTTCTTGTGAAAATATATTATTTAATATCAATATTACACTTCCGGAATTGTCCGTAAACACAAATCCCCTTTTTCTAATTTCTATTATTTTTTCGCAAATGCTGCTGATGGCAAGTGTTTTACCAATAAAGTTCTCTTTGTCTGCTGTTTCAGTATTTGTTTCATCCGTAACTTCAATAACGCCCACACTCATATATCCTTGTGACAAATTTACTTCCAATACTTCAAGTTTATCCTTTAACTCTCTTAGCGAAATATCATTACGAATCAAACGATTAAATACATTGTTCTTAAGAAGTTTCATGTTTTCATTGTTCTTTAGCCGCGAGTTCAGCTCATCTTCGATGTTGTCGCTGATTTCCTCAATTAGCTGAATGATTTCCTCCCTGCTGGAAGGCTTAAGTAAATAGTCAACGGCACCATACCTCATTGCCTGACGTACCAACTCAAAATCATCGTATCCGCTTAAGACAACAATTTTACAATGATCATTAATTTGGCGGACAGCTTTTATCAGTTCTATTCCATCAATTCCAGGCATTCGAATATCTGTTATCAAAATCTCGGGATTTGTTTTCGCAATTAATTCCAGTGCATCTTTACCGTTATCGGCTTCCCCGCATATCTGAATTCCATAATTTTCCCAGGGAATCAAATTCTTCAAGCCTTCACGTATTTGCTTTTCATCATCTACAATACAAAGTTTATACAATATTACCCATCTCCTCCACGGTCATAGCTGGAATACTTATCTTTACAGCTGTTCCAAATTCCTGAATACTTTGAATACTAAGTCCATATTTATCGCCAAACAGTAACCGTAGCCTATGGTGTACGTTTTGTATGCCGATGCTGTCAAACTCATCTTGAGCATCATTTTCATTCAATTTATTCTTTACCCGAATCAAGGTCTCTTCTGTCATTCCAATTCCATTATCGCAAATTGTGATATCAAGACTTTTTTTCTGATTTTCCTCAACTTTCACTCTTGCAGTAATACTAACGATACCCGGTCTTTCCTGATCAGTAAATGCATGCTTAATAATATTCTCAACCACTGGCTGCAGAATCAATTTCGGAATAGCATAATCCAAATATTCATCGCTGATATTAATGTCAATATCCAGCTCTTCACGATACCGGTATGACTGCAGCTTCAAATACGTTCGTATGTAATCGAGCTCTTCTTCCAGACTGACCAGCTTATCTTTTGTTCTGCTGCTCCATCGAAAGAGCTTCGCAAGCAAAACAATCATTTCAGCCGTGCCTTCACTATGTTCACTTAATGCTTTCGCTTTAATGCTGTCTAATGTATTATATAAAAAATGAGGGTCGATCTGCGCCTGCAGGGCGCTTATTTCCGCGTTCTTCAGTTCAATACCTGCTCTATACTCCAGTGCAATATGTTCTTCTAATTTTTCGCACATCTGGTTAAATGACTGCCCCAATATTCCAATTTCATCCTGAGATTTGACAGGAACACGCAATTGCAAATTACCCTGTTGAACCTGCCGCATATAATTCATCAGGGTTCTGACTCTACCATTGAAAATCTTATAAACGATGAAATTTACAAATATTGTTGTACCTATCGCGATGAGAAGAACAAGAGCAATTGTGCCTTTCATCTGATTGATGTTTTCCAAAAGCAGTGAATTCTTCAAAATGTAAATTACCTTCATACCGGAACTGCCAGCTGTACTGGAATTGTAGTACCATTCCTTATTATTTTCCATTTCACTGAAAGAAGTACCGGTTCCAATCAGATCATCGGAAGTACTGTAAAGAATTTGCCCGTACTTATTAAGCAGCATCAATTTTCCTTCACTATTTTCATAAGTCCAATCAATGGCATTTTCAAACTTATCAATTGGAATATTAAAAATGCAAATGCCCACTACCTTCTTCTTTGGGTATAGGCTTGAATCATAGATTTTCCCTAAAAAAGAAACAACCGGATCTCTTGGCTTCAGGGTGTATTCGGATGGATCTGCATAAAATATTTTCTGAGAATCTTCTGAAATCAGAAAATCACGAATAATATCATTGTCCATAAACGAATAACTTGTTTTAATTTTCGAATAATCGTTGGAAGTGTACGTATATATCACACCATTTGTAGAGACGAAGATAATATCACTAATATCACTGTCAGACGAACTCGTTGCTGAGAAAAAACTGTCTGTTGCAGCAATGTTCTTGTATTCATATCCTTTCGTCGAATCGGATGCAATTTCGCTCATCATTCTGGACAAATCACTGCTGTGAATATAATTTACGAGGCTGTAGATTCGATTATATTTTTCATTTGTGTAGCTAAGCATTTTTTCAACTTTTGTATTACCAATGTCGATTTCTTTATTCTTTAATACAGCAGAAAATTTACCGGTAACAAAGACCGTCACAGCAATAATGGATAACACCATAACAAGTTCAAACAGCAAGGCACTTTTTAGAAAGATGCTGAATTCATCAAGCTTTCCTAATAGGCGTTTCCAAATAATTCTCATCGCTGTCACCCTTATGGACAATTCTTTTCAGCTGCCCTGTTAATTAGTTCAATCTTTGGTCTACCTTGAGAACTTGATAAAAATTTCAATTTTACATAAGTCAATAGTACATCTAAACTTAAACAATTGAATGCAAAAGTGCAACATAATCTTTTGTCATGAAGATACAAAAGATTATGCTGCGCAATCAAATCAACCTTTTATTGCACCGGCTGTCAAACCTTTTACGAATTGCTTTTGAGCAAGAATATATACGATTACAATGGGAGCTGTCGCAAACAGAACATAGGCAAATACAGTTCCCCAATCGGCCGAAAACGAACCTATCGCCGTATAGATGCCAACAGTGATTGTTGGAACCTGCCCTATAAGTAGAGGGGTCAGGAAGTCATTCCACATTGACAGTCCGATAAAAATCGCTACTGAAGTTGTACAGGATTTAACTAACGGTAAGACAATATTAAAATAAATAGTAAATTGATTGGCTCCGTCGATAAGTGCTGCTTCTTCCACTTCTATCGGAATTGACTTTATAAATCCCTGATACATAAAAACCGAAAATGAAATGCTGCCGGAAACAAATACAATGATAAGTCCAGGCAAATTTCCAATTATCCCAAAATTCTTATACATGGATATAAGCGGCACATAGACAATAACATATGGGACCATAAGACCGAACAGGAAATATACGTATAATTTTTTCGAAAATTTACTTGTTGTTCTTGCCAGATAATACCCGGCCATTGAAGAAACAAGGATACAGATGCTTGTCCCAAAAAAGGTAATGCAAATTGAATTAAAGTACATCTTGCTAAGTGAAACGTTGGGATCTGATAATACGGTCTTTATGTTATCCAGAATCGGCGGGCTTGGCAAAGTCAGGGGAGAAGCCGAAATCAGGTCCGTCGGCTTAAATATATTAACCACAGTTATGTAAAGTGGTATTGTCATCAGTAACGTAATGATCAGAACAAATATCGTAATGCCGCCCCTTATCACCTTACCGGATCTATTTTCTATCTTACTCATGTTTATGCCTCCAGCCTATTAGCAATTTTGAGCTGAATTATAGCAACGGCAGCAATGATTACAAACAGGAATACTGCAACAGCAGACGAATATCCCAACATATTATTCCCAAATGCCTGTGTGACTATGTTATAGGTAATAGTCTCTGTAGAATATCCGGGTCCACCGTTTGTTAGCACCCTAACAATGTCATACTGTCTCATTTCAGTCATGATGCTCATTATTGCCGCAATTGTTATACCTGGAATAATCATAGGAATTGTAACATATCTGAATTGCTGCCATGAATTCCCTCCATCAATCTTACATGATTCATACAATTCGACCGGTACAGTCTGAATGGATGCAAGATAGATAACAATGTAGAAACCCAGTGTCCTCCAAATTTCCACAACACAAATACTTAGGATCGCGTTTTTTGTATTTCCAATATAATCAGCTGTCAAACTTCCAAGACCAACAGCCTCTAAAACTCCGTTTAAAACACCTGTGTAGGACAGAATTGACAGCCATATGAACGAAATTGCAACTGTACTCAACACATAGGGCATAAAAAAGATGCTTCGTACTGCTGCAATCATTTTCCCGGACTTATTCAGGCAAATAGCCAAAAAGAGTCCAAGAACATTCACCGTAATGCAAACAATACCTGTAATTTTGAAAGTAACCATAATTGCATTGCCAAGACGTGCATCACTTAGCATGCTGATATAATTTTTGAGTCCAACAAAAGAATACGTTGCTGATATTCCATTCCAGTTCGTCGTGCTCAGGTAAAATGCACCAAATATCGGAATTATCAGTAGGATTGTATAGATTAATAATGCAGGAATGAAAAAGAAAACGGACCTTTTTTTCATAAAATAGCCTTCCTCACTTTAATAAAATGCGGTTCAGGTACAATGTATAGTACACTAAACCGCATTTCATCATATGTCTGTATAGATGAATGTCCTTAATTGGCAGTCAATCTTGCAAATTCAGCATCCCAAGTAGCAAGTTCAGTATCTACATTCGCACCCGTAAATATGTTCTGAAGAGATTTACAGGTGAAATCTTCAAATCCGGAAGGCACTTTCGTATCACCGACTACTTTCATGATTTCCGGAACGAGTGTACAATCTTTATAATTGTCTACAAACTCGGTCTGAATCTCTCCCATATCATACGATACGGGTTCCTTTGTAACAGAGTAGCATCCGTCGGCTTGCAGATACTTAAGATATATATCTTTATTTCCGCCCAAAACATATTCACAGAACTTGAAAGCCGCTTCTTTGTTTTTACAGGTCTCAGATACACCCCAGTATTGAGGCATTGTGCAGTAAGAATATGCGCCTGACGGGGTCGGTACAACAAAGACTCCCAGATCTTTCGTTGTGACTCCATTCGTATCATACGTTTTTGCTGCCCATGCGCCATCCATAAACATCGCCGAACTGCCGTTGTGAAATTCTTCAGCAGCCTGTGTATAACTGAAGGACATACTTCCCTTATGATAATAGCCGGCATCAACAAGTGATTGCCAGGTCTTCAGATTATCTGCAATAACTTTATCTGTCCACTTTAAGGTTCCGTCAAGGATATCCTTATTGAAATTCGGATAGACAGACATAATTTCGGAATTTGTTACTCCGGTCCACCATCCAAAACTTGTTGCCCAGATATCAGCTGCGCCGGCTCCCATCAGAGGTGTATAACCTGCTGCTTTCAATTTATCACATGCGGCAATAAACTCATCCCACGTTTTGGGTTCCGCAGTGATACCAGCTGCAGCAAACTGATCTTTATGGTAATAACATTGGTTGCGGAGTGCTTTATACGCTGGAACCAATGTATTCTTACCGCTAAAAGAAACCACTGCGCTGTCTTCGAATTTTGCAAGTAATTCTGCGGGAACTTCTGCATAAACTCCATCAGTTGTTGCCAAATCAACTGGATCAATGTTAATGTCAGGCATATTGTTTGCCGCGAGCATAGTTTTTAAGAATTGTGATCTGGAATCACCTGTCATGAGTACCTTTTCAATTTTGATACCCGGGTTATCCTTTTCGAATGCGTCAATTATTGACTGCCATAATGCAGCTGTGTAGTTATCTGTTTCAAATACAGCCCACGTAAGTGTTACGTCACCCTCGGTCTTTTCAGTAGTTGCTGCCGCTGCTGTTGCGGCACCCTTTGTATCTTCTTTTTTACTGGTACTGCATCCTGTCAATAAACCGGCAACCATGGTCAAACATAGCAATGTGCATAAAATTCTCTTTTTCATTTTTCCCCTCCGTTTTTTCGAAATACATTGGTTGTTCTTAATACAAGTATATGAAGCCAAAGATTGAGCAGCAATCTTAAAAATTGTACAAACGACTTGTAAATTGTATCCAATTTAATCTCGTTTCTCCATAGTTTGGCACGAAGAAACGATAACTGAAACGCTGTAATGCTTGCGATTAGGCCCTTGCGGCCATTTTTTGTTTGTCAATTTGTAATCTAATTGTTGTTTACCGTTTGTTTCCGTATGGGTAAGTTTAACTAAAACCCCGAAATGTCAATTAGGGCCTTATATTCCCAGTACCAATGAAGTTGTCACCCTCCGCAAATTAATTGAGCCCAGTGAGTTAGAAGCACGTCAACTTCTATGGGAATACAACTTTCGTGAAACTCCAGATGGCATTGACCTCGCTAAAATTGTGGATTGGGTGGAGGCATTTAATGGCGATCCAAATAGAGTGTTGTTTGATATCACTCAGTTGTTCACAGTTTAATCGCTAATTGACATTCCGGGGTTTTAGTCAAACTTACCCAACTTGTGTTTCCACCTATAGAGAATGGATCGGGTTGCTCCTGTTGTTTCAGCAACCTCCTGTGCACTGCCGCGCCTTGAGCACAGTGCGATTACAGCATCCTTCTTTTGCTCTTGCGTGAATTGTACAACACTTCCCCTAATCTTGCGCTGCTCTGGAAACAATTCATCCCGCCACTTTTGAAGTGCCTCCCTGTTTGGATAGCCTAAGGCTCGTATAGTCTGAGCAAGGTTCTTCCCATTCTCCAAATAATGATCGATCGCGATGCGCTGTTGTTCCACTGTATATTTTGGGGCACGAAGGTACTGATCGTGAATGATACCAGTCTTCTGTTCCTGCAGATATTACTTATTCCAATTCCTCATCATTCCGCGACTCGGATATCCAAGCTCATTAATTACAGTTGCAGCAGATCTATTATATTTGATATAAAGTTCAATATCCTTCATTCGATCTGTTCTTGAGTACACGTACAGTTCCGAAACAGCCGCCAAAACAACCTCTTTTACGTTTCGGGCGGTCTTGATCTTCGGAACTTAGATCGTCAAGCAGCATTGCCGATAACCCAATATCCTCTGCATCTATATCTCCATCATGATTCCAGTCAATCATATAAGCCACCCCGGATTCTAAGTATGAGAGTCTCCTTCATCAAAAAAATCTCAGTTATTAGAAATGCTAAAAGTGTTTTTCATCTATTGAACTCACAATGTAGGTTGCATCATTTTTACAAATGATACTTAATCTTGATCGTCGTACTCTTTCCGCTGGGTGTTGTATGGAGAACCTTATCGCCGCTTTGCATCAGCGCATACATCGCGTCACAAACAGTTGGAAATCTCTTGGATAATCCCATATCCTTATGGATATCACCGGAAACCAGCACCATCGTCTTTTTCCCAAGGGAGCGCTCTTTTTTGAAGAGATCCTGCATGTAATCTATGACTTCTTGTTTCTGACTTCTTCCGTCTGCATTGGTTCGCGTGACACTCATAACTTTATTCTCCTTCGGCAATTTCTTCTCACGGGAATCAACAGACTTAACCTGATAAGTACCTGTACGAGCTGCATTGTGCATCGGTTTGAAGTATTGGATCAAATCAAATTCGACACGATCATAATCATGTGTGGCATAGAAATACAGGTCTACCTTCTGTCCATTTTCATTGGCAGCCAAAACGACTTTATTCATTTTGCAGTTGGTAGATTGCCCGCCCTCATAACAACACCGCGGCGAAATCGTGCCATATCCTATGTTAAACCGTTGGGCAAAATCCAGGCACTGCCCGATATATCGAAGCTCATCATCAATATAGAATACATATACGCCTGATACCTACATCCATTTCGGATTGATTGAGAAGCGGCAAAAAGGTCCCGTTCCGACGGAGAGTAGCTTATGATTTTTGACATTTTTGTACTTCAATTCCGGATGGAACAATTTGATTTTCCCATCAATATTCTTAACCGGTGCCAGTTCCTGAACATATTCAAATTCGTAATCCAGTAGCGTCTTTGGTTCTTTCATTGTGCCTCCTCATGTATGTATTTCCAAAATAGACTATTTGATTCTCTTTAACAGCTTTTCTTTTCTCTCAGCAAAATCGGCAGCAGATGCCAACATTTTGAAATGCGTGTAGTATTGCATTGCTGAGGCACAAATATTTGATGCTTTTTCGTATTCTTTCTGTTTTTCGTAAATAATAGCCAATCTTCTAAATGCAGGAATGTCCCCTTTAAATATTGTTCCTTCGGAAAGTATTTTTTCCGTCTCTTGTTTGCTATGCATACTGGCAAGTTGTTTTATGCTCTTTACTTGCTCCGCATAATATGCCTTTTGTAATTGATCCAGCAGTATCCGCTCCATTAAGAAAGAATTTTCCTGGAGTACGGAAGCATGTCTGTCGTTTCTTCTCAATTCCTTTGATGAAGAGACCTTAAAAACCACATTAGAAAATGCTGAAAAATCGAAAAAATGAATCCCTGCCTCTTTTTTGAATAATTACAGAAAATCCCCTTCTTTTTATGTCAAAAACAACCAGCAGCCGTCGGATGTTACGTCCGATCGAGCAACTGGTTGTTTTATTTGTCTTCGTTTAGAATTGATGCGTTTGTCCTACAACGAAAATCTTGATTTTCCCCCTGACAATCCTCCCCCCTCAACCCCTCTGCGATTGTATGAGCAGAAGCGTCAGGACGAAATTCACAAATGAAATAAGGTTGCGGGCTTCCTGCTTTGTTTCTATTTTTTTGTATTCTGCTGTAAAGTCTGTGCTGCCTTTTGGTGTTGTCCTGATGTCCGAGTAACGCATGGATATGCTTTTTACAGTCTTGCTGACCAGGTCTTTCATTTCCGCTTTTTCCTCTATGTAGGAGGAGGCTACAAAATGGAAATCCATTGTAAAATCGTCTTTCGTCATCTCGTCAAAAGAGGGAAGCGAAAGGAATTTGCCGCTCTGCTTAGAGTTTTTTGTCTTCAGTTTTGCTTCCATTTCCGAGGACAGGTTCTGGGGTAAATCCAGGAAAATGGTATGATTGGTAAGTATTGCATAGCAGATTTTGTATGACTCATTCTCTTCATAATCGGATACCCTGAAAAGCAGGGGCCGGTTGTCGGTCTCCCAGTCGTCAAATGCATTTTTGAGTTCCTGATTTATATTCTTGGGGGCGTTCGCAATGATGCTTCGGATCGCAACAAACATAACCAGGGCGGATACCGATAATGCGGTTACACTGATAATCATGTCAAGAACCGTACTTACACTTATCCCTTGTATAATCATTTTGGAAATCATGGCAGTAATCGATATGACGGCCAAAGTTCCGCCGATGTATATCTCCAGTTTATTCTTTTTGCCGTTTGGAAAATGGTTCATAGCATTTCTCCGTGGAGTCGGTGTGTATAATGGCTTTATGTTATCACTTACAGCATGGTTAAGTTCGTTATTCGTTGTGTATTTTTACCCCATCCGTGCTGACCATGACAAAAACAGACATTACAGTATAAATTCTATATTTATTATGTGTTTTACCCCTTATGTCAAAAATAATAGGTCGCTATTCTTTCACATTACCACGGGAAATTGCTGAAGGGCACCTTCGTTCGTTAACTGAGAAGGAGTGATTATAGATACCCTTTGTATCCGGATAGAAAGGCATTCGGGTGTACCGCCGTGCGTGTCTGCTGGTATTCAAACAAGACCACAGGACGGTCACTCCTGCCGGTTCGGTACAGCCACATGTAGCTATTGGACGTTGGTTTTCGTCCAGGCTCCTTTTAAACTTGCGTTGTGGTTTCATCAGCATGCAGTATGTCATTTGTAAGAAGTTCCTGCCGCATCCTCTCATAGAGCGGCTTGAAGTAATCGTCTGCACATCGGATCAGCCAGTTGACCATGTTCTGCCGGGGAAGATATACACCCTGTCTGGCAAACTCTTTCTCCTGACGGTAAAGAGGCATACTGTTGACATACTTTGCGTTGATGACTCCGGCGACAAGGGAGGCCGATGCAATGCTTCCCTTTATAAGAGCGGCAGGAGCAGACGCTTTTATGACGGGTGTTGCAATCGCTTGTTTCTCACAGTTCCTGCAGGAATAGATCAGGCGCTCGTGCTGGACTTTCTTGAATTGGGCAGGAACAAATACAAGTTCCGAACGGATCTCTTTGCTCATCTGGTGCAGAGACTCTCCGCACTGAGGGCAGGTGCACTCTGATGCAGGCAGAGCGTATTCAATAATATCCAGAGGAAGAGACGCCAGGTCTTCTTCGCGCTTTCCCTTATGCTTCTTTCTTACGCAGGTGATTTCTTCGACCTGCGGTTCAGGAAGCTTCGGATCCGCTAAAGACTCGGCTTCGTTGAAGAAGGACAGCTGCTCGGGAGAGGTTTTCTCCGAAGAGGGTCCATAGATCTTCTTGTTAGCAAGCGTCATCTGTTCACTTAGGAGATACAGCTGCTGTTGCAACTGGGTATTCTCGGCTTCCAGACACAGACATTTCTCCAGGAGTTCTTCTCTGAAAAATGTGCTCAGATTTGTATTCAATTTTGAGTTTTCGCTTGCTGTTTTCATACCGAAATTGTACCAGATAATGCTCGGAAAATCCATTCGCAAAATGCCGATAAACGCCCTGTTTGCAGGCTTCTAATCGGCTTTCTGACAACGGATTTTCAAGAAGAAAACCTTGCATTTACGGGCTTGTGTGCTTTGGGTTGTTCGACCGAAAGACCGTCCAAAAGCCATCTGAATTCCCGCCCGGATATCTCTTTTATCTCATCCGGATTCTTCGGCCACCGGAAATGTCCTTTCTACAGGCGCTTATAGTAGAGCCAGAATCCGTAATTATCCCACTGCAGAATCTTGATTTTATTGCTGTCTTTGTTGCAAAAGGCAAACATCGCACGGCTGAAAGGATCCAGCTTGAAATGCTGTTCCACCATGCCGGCAAGGCCGTCAATCGCCTTGCGCATATCAGTTATGCCACAAGCCAGATAAACGATGTCGGTTCCGCTGACTTCTACCATGGAATTTGCACGGCCGAGAGGACTTCCCGTAAAGTAACTGCATCGAATCCAACAGACACCTCAACCACGATTTCGCGGATATGTATGAGCAGATTTCCGGTAACCGGACTGGATTGTTTTACTCTCTTCTCAAGGACAGCAGGAACTTTTGCCCAAATTGGCGATGCAACCTTTGTACTGTCACTGCTCGTTAACGCAGCGTTCTCCTTGAGCCGGTTCTTCCAGTACTTCATCCGTTCGTATGGAATCTGTTGCTCCCGGCACCAACGGCGCATATTCAGGCCGCTTTGTTGAAATTCCGCTATCCGCTGTTCCCATTCCTTGTGTTTCTCATTATGTAACATGCTTCCTACCTCCGTTTTCCTTTGGAGATAAGTTTGACATATGTTTTCAAGGTTCCATATGTGTGTGCAGTTTACCGCTTACAAGAAAAGTCCGAAATGCACTCTGGCATTCCGGACTTTTCTGTAACTTACATTTTAACAATGTTACCTAGCCGCGTCATCTTTCTCTGCAGGTTTAGTGCTCTTCTTCTTTTTGATTCCATACGCGGCTGCGCCGATGGCTATTCCGCCTCCTCCGATGATGGCAATTAGTATCGCCGGATTGAAGTCATTATCTTTTTCCGGCTTCTCTTCCGTTTTTTCCGGGGCAATTGTCGGAGTCGAGGTCGGGGTCACCGTTGCCGCCGGCGCGGTCAGCGCATCAAGATCTTCTTGTGTCATCAGACGAACATTGTCGACATAGACCTTGCCGGCAAAATCACTCTTGACATCGGCGATAATAAATATCATATTACGAAGAATCATATCGTCCGTTATTGATGTTATTCCGCGGATGTCCATTTTCACAAAATAGTGGTATAACCCGTCGCTCGTTTTTTCCGCGGTATCCAGCTCAGACAGTTCGATACCGAATGACTCAGGCATTTGCGCCCAGAATCCACCTTCTGGCGGCTGGAATGCGCCGGAAATGGAGATCGCTCCTGTGGTCGCACGTGTCGGGCTCAAGTATAGATCAAACACGACATAATCATTGTCACCACGTGTCAGCGGCTCAAGCCACAAATCAAGACGAGGTGCCGAAGCCCAATTATCCGTCGGTTTGACATCCGGATAAGAAAACTCGAAAGCAAGCGCTTTTGAACCATTCGCCTCTTCAATCATAATAGAGACCTTCGTTCCGGAGTCAACGCTCCAGTCCCAGCCTTGACGTGTATTGTCTTCAAAGTCGGAAGGCAATACAGCCGTTCCCTTTTCCGCGTGTTCGAGAGGCGGAAGCAGAGATATTCCGCTACTCGAAAATGTGATGTTATCGATTCGGACATCGGCTCCGTTCTCCGCACCGACAAAAAGAACCATATTCGTCAGGACGCTGCCTTCCTTATCGGAAGCAATCGCTTCGAGGTTCGGTGCTTCAGCAGTTGTGGTGACAAGCGAAGCCAAGTATGTTCCGTCAGCCTGCAAAGCGAAATCCTCCGGCAATAGACGTACTGCGGTTTTAGGATTTGCCCAACCGTGTGTATCACTCTGTGGAACACATGCGACGGAAACCGTAGTCAACTCATTAATTGAAATATCCATCGTAATCGTGTCCGCTCCGAATATATCGAAAGACGGTTTATATTCTTCGGATGAAATGCGGACATTCGCCCAGTAATTTGTATCGGTGACATTGATGCTCTTCGTTAAATTCGAAACAAGAAGACTTCCGTCTTCATTTCCAAGAGTAACACTGGAAATTGCGCTGTCTTTGTTGATAACGAACCCCTGTGAAGTACCGTCGTCAAAATTCCAAAGAACCTCCGTAAAGGAGCCCTCAGCGGAACGATCAATCGGATCGAGCTCAATTCCTTTGATTCTTGCCCGAATAAATTCTCCGGATACGCTCAATTCTTCGGGCGCCCAAATCTGATCCTCGCCCGGATCCAGAAGTGTTGCTTCCGAGACGCCCATCATGTAAGGAACAAAGGAGCCGGAAGTCTCGTTTTTGTTTGTCAGAGACCAGTTGCACCAACTGACATTGTTTGAATTCATAAACTCAATCCAAACATCGGCTTCATCAAGGAACGGGCCGTTGTTCCCGCTGGCCTCACTGGTTCCCCATTCCGTGACAAATATTGCCACGCCGTTTTCGAGCGCATACCTCGCATTGGCCATCACGTTTGCCCGGTCCAGACTGTCCTCGGAGGACATATGCGTGCCTGAATAGAAATGAACGGCGTACATGATGTTCTCCGCGTCGATAGGATCGTCGGCCGCTAGGTCAGGGCGCTGGCTCCAATTCGGATTGCCGACAACAATGATATTGTCACCCTTTGTGCGAAGCATATCGACGATCGGCTCAGAATACTTCTTAACCGCCTGCCAACCCGCTTCGTCGTTTGTGAGTCCGTTTCCGCCTGAATTATTCGGGCTGGGCTCGTTGCAGATTTCCCAGATAATCGAAAAATATTTCGGGTTATCCTTATAATGATCGGCAATTTCCTCAAAGAAATCCATTGCGCTGGCATATACCGGTTCATTCGGGTCGCCAGGTGCAAGTACATGCCAGTCAACTATCACATACATATCATTTTCAAAAGCAAGATCAATTCCCTGATACACAAGATCTTTCAGCTCGGGATTTGTTGCATAGCCGTTCTCCGCAATATAAAACGCCAGGCGGATCACATTACTTTCCCAGTCCGCAGACAAAGCGGCAAAAGCATTTTTATTAATGATTTCTCCAAACCATTGAAGGCCGTGCGTACTCATGCCGCGAAGCTGAATCGGTTTGGAATTTTCGTCTGCTAGCGTCATCTGCCCGTCAATTTCAATAACCTGCAGTGCTCCCGCTTCAGACGGTTTGCGGACATCTTCGTTCCCGAGAAGACTCGATTTGGCCACTCCGGCCGCCCCGATTGGAAAAGCAAAAACGGACATAAGCATCAAGACAATGACCAAAAGAGATAGCGTTCGAAGTAATCTTTTCATATTTCCCCCAACATGCGTAAACTTACTATTTTGCTACCTTTATTTTTATAATAATCGAGCATTTCTTTTATTCTCTTTTTATCATAACTTGTAATACAATCAGATACTATACCTAATATATAATTTTCTTTAAGCAAACCATTATTAGTTGCTTTAACACAGGCAATAGCATCTGCTCCTGTAAGATAAAACTCACCTATTTCTTCTTTTTTAATAAACTTCATGAAGTGCTCACTACTACATGCGCTACTACATGCGCTACCTATATTTTTAGTAAAAATATTACTTGAGACCATTTTTAAATCTGTAACCAATTCCGAACCAAAGGTATTCGGTTTAAATTTCCTCATTGTTTCTGATAAATATTCATGTCTTATATAAATAACATGAATATCATTATTAACTGCCCAATCTATTGATTTATTAATATTATCAATTATATCCTTGTAGTTCTTTGTTATATCATTTTGGATATCTATGATTAACAAAGCTTTTTCAACATACCGTCTCCTTTACACTTGAATGCATATTTCTCTAGGAAAATATACTTCTTAATATTTATGACAAGTATATACTGCCTAAATTCCACGTGCATTTTTAATTTGCTTCAAAGAACACTTTTTCGCGAAGAATTTAGCCTGTCATTTGTATATTTTAACATGTCTGTCACCAGCTTTCAAAAATTTTCGACAAACTATTGCTTTCAACTTTCTGATGAGAATACTTATTAAACTCTGTAAGTCCAAAAGTATACTTTTATAAATACTGAGCAAATATCACATCACATTATTTTCCGAATAATGGAAGAAAATCATGATGATAATATGAATTTGCAAAATAGTATTGTCTTATGTATGTTTGATAAATAAATATTCNACTTTGGAAGNNAAGAAATACACCACTNCTACACACCCATTCGGATTAATCCATAATATACTTATTCTTCCCTACCGAATGGCATTTCTATTTGATTTTTCTGACAAACCATTTTCAGTGTTGTA
>JGI24147J20444_1000755_pt1 | contig 18076 bp, 23 predicted proteins | sample BarGraIncub1133A_FD_20444 | JGI IMG/M metagenome (IMG submission 20444) | reverse complement strand
CGTCGAGCTCATCGAGGTTCGCGACATGGCAGCCGGTACGGGCCGGCTCGTCTCGTGGCTGTCGGCCCGGTGGCGCGGATGCTCGAGGATCACGGTCGACGGCAAGGCGGGAGCGGGTGCGCTCGTCAACGCGCTGCGGGCCGCGGGGATTCCAGAGCGGATCATCTGCACGCCGAGTGTCGACGAGGTGATCGCCGCTCACGCGATGACCGCCGAGGCGATCCGATCGGCGAGCCTGACGCACTCCTCGCAGAAGCAACTTGACGACGCGGTTCGTGGCGCGGGCAGACGAACAATCGGCACGGCGGGCGGCTGGGGCTGGAAGCCCCTATCTCCCGATGTGGACGTGGTTCCTCTCGACGCGGTGACCCTGGCACTGCACGCGGTGACGACAGGCAAGAGCGGCGTGGGCCGCACAGGTAGCGACAGCAGACGGGCGGTGATCCTGTGATTGATCGGCTCGCCCTTCCCGGGCTCAGTGACGACGAGGATCGGACCCTCAACCATCTCCTGCACGAGCTCGACGAGAAGCAGCCGCGCAACCTCCTGCGGGCCAGCTACTACGACGGGAAGCGGGCGCTGCGCCAGATCGGGAGCATCATCCCGCCGCAGTATTACCGCCTGGGCATCGTGCTCGGCTGGTCCGCGAAGGCTGTCGACATCCTCGCGCGCCGCTGCAACCTCGATGCGTTCGTGTGGCCCGATGGCGACCTCGACTCGATCGGCTACCGCGAGACGTGGGACGGAAACAGCCTCGGGACCGAGGTCTCGTCTGGGTCGATCTCGTCCCTGATCCACGGCACGTCGTTCCTGGTGAACACGCTCGGCGACGGGTCGGCCGGCGAGCCGAAGGGCCTGATCCACGTCAAGGACGCGATGAGCGCGACCGGCGATTGGAATCCGCGCGCCCGTCACCTGAGCAACCTCCTGTCGATCACCGGCCGCGACGACGACGAGGGCAAGCCGACGTCGCTCGCGCTGTACCTGGATGGCCTGACGATCACGGCCGAGCACGACAGCAGCGGCTGGACCGTGGATCGTTCCGAGCACCCGTGGGGCGTCCCTGCTGAGCCGCTGGTCTACAAGCCGCGGGTCGGGCGCCCGTTCGGCACGTCGCGGATCTCGCGGCCCGTCATGTCGCTGCACGATCAGGCGCTCCGCACGGTCATCCGCATGGAGGGCCACGCCGACGTCTACTCGTTCCCTGAGATGTGGCTCATGGGCGCGGACGAGTCGATCTTCAAGGATGCGAGCGGCGCTCAGAAGGCGTCGTGGCAGATCATGCTCGGGCGGATCAAGGCAATCCCCGACGACGAGGAATTGGCGAACCCCCGCGCGGACGTGAAGCAGTTCGCCGCGTCCTCGCCGCAGCCGCACATTGACCAGCTCAAGCAGCAGGCGCAGCTGTTCTCGGGCGAGACGTCGATCCCCCTGTCGTCGCTCGGCGTCTCCGACATGAGCAACCCGACGTCAGCTGACTCGTACATCGCCAGCCGTGAGGACCTGATCGCAGAGGCCGAGGGCGCTACGGACGACTGGGCGCCGCCGCTACGGCGTAGCCTGGCTCGCTCGTTGGCGATGCGGAACGGGCTCGACGCGATCCCGCCCGAGTGGGCGTCGATCGACACCAAGTGGCGCTCGCCCGTGTACCTGTCCCGTGCGGCCCAGGCTGACGCAGGATCGAAGCAGATCGCGGCGATCCCGTGGCTCGCTGAGACCGAGGTCGGCCTCGAGTTGCTGGGGCTCGACGAGCAGCAGATCAAGCGGGCGATGGCAGACAAGCGCCGCACGGGTGGCTCGGCTGCATTGCGGGCGATCACTGACGCCGCGGCTGCTGGCCGACCGGCGGTGACTGGTGCCAACGCTAACGGCGGCGCATCGGCGTGACCTGGCCGAACTGACCGGGCTTGCCCAGGACGACCTGACCCTGATCTGGGCGAAGTTCAACACAGCCACGGCTGCTAGGGACGGGCTGATCGAGGTCCTGCCCCGGCTGGTGTCGATCTACGGCAGCGGGGCGGCCACGTTGGGCGCTGACTGGTATGACGAGATGCGGGCCGCTGCGAAGGTCAAGGGCAGGTTCCGGGCGATCCCGGCAGAGCTTCCCGACCAAGGCCGCACGGATGCGCTGGCCCGGTGGGGTGTGACGCCGCTGTTTCAGGCGGAACCGGACTACTCGACGGCGCTGATCCTGGTGAGCGGCGGGTTGCAGCGGATCATCTCCAACGCTGACCGAGAAACCGTCCGATCCTCGTCAATCCGAGACCCGAAGGCCCAGGGCTGGGTGCGTGTCGGAAACGGTGCGTGTGGTTGGTGCGAGAACCTCCTCGATGGTGAGATCCACTACGTCGAGGGGTACGGCTTTGAAGCACATGACTATTGCCGATGCACGGCAGAGCCGGCCTTCTAACCCCATAGACAACCCCTCACGGGGCCACATCTTCCTCCCCGCCGGGGAGGTTTACGCCCACGCGTGGCGGTCAACACGCGGTCCATGAAGGAGCAACCGAGATGAGCGAGTCGACGGCCGAGAGCCAGAACGAGCAGCAGAACGACGGCGGTAGCACGAGCGGGTTCACGCCTCCCGCAACCCAGGCTGACTTCGACCGGATCATCTCCGATCGAGTCACGCGCGAGCGGGCGAAGTACGCCGATCACGCCGACCTGAAAGCCAAGGCTGCGAAGTTTGATGCTCTCGAAGCGTCCAACCTCACCGAATCGGAGAAGACGGCGAACCGGCTTGCTGCCGCGGATGCCGAGGTGGCGAAGGTGCCGGCGAAGGTTGCCGACGCGCTGCGCACCCACCTCATCGCGCTGCACGAGATCGACGCCGACGACGCCGAGTTGTTCCTGACCGCGAACGAGCCCGAGCTGCTGCTCAAGCAGGTGCAGCGCCTCATCGGCCGTGCAGGCGAAAGCAAGAGGCGCGGGAACCACGTTCCGCGTGAAGGCAGCACCACCCACTCCGCCGACAGCGACGAGCTCCAAACCGCTCGAGAACTGTTCGGCTCCCCCTGACCTGAAAGGAGACGGCCATGGCCGTTCTCGCAACTACTGGCATTACCCTCCCCAAGAACATCGCCTCCGGCCTGTTCGCCAAGGCCCTGACCGGCTCCGCTGTGGCGGCCCTGTCGGGAGCCGAGCCGCAACAGTTCGGTGAGGTCACCCACATGACCCTCACCGGGGCCCCTCGCGCCGAGTACGTCGGCGAGGGTGCGAACAAGGCGCCGACCGCCGCCACCTTCGGAACCAAGGTCGCGACCCCGCACAAGGTGCAGGTCACGATGCGGTTCAACGAAGAGGTGCAGTGGGCCGACGACGCGTACCAGCTCGGCATCCTCACGACCCTCGCAGACCAGGGCGGCCTGGCACTGGCGCGCGCGCTCGACCTCGGCGTGTTCCACGGCATCAACCCCCTGACCGGCGCCGCTGTGGCGTCGATCGTCGTGGGCGACCGGATCGCGACAACCACGAACTCCGTGGAGCTCGTGACCGCAACCCTGCTGACCCCGGACACGGTCATCGAGGCCGCGGCTGGCTTGGTGATCGCCGATGGGTACATCCCCGACGGCATCGCCTTCGACCCGTCCTACTCGTGGACCGTGGCGACCGCCCGGTACGTCGACGGCCGCAAGAAGTACCCGGAGCTTGGGTACGGCTCGAACATCACCTCGTTCGAGGGCCTGAAGGCGTTCTCCTCGTCCACCGTCTCGGGACTCCCGGAGGCCGCGGACACGAAGGTCAAGGCGATCATCGGGCAGTGGGACCTCCTGCGCTGGGGCGTCCAGAAGAAGATCCCGGTCGAGCTCATCAAGTACGGCGACCCTGACGGCCAGGGCGACCTCAAGCGCACCAACCAGATCGCGCTTCGCCTCGAAGTCGTCTACGGCTGGGCCGTCATGGACCTCGACGGGTACGCGGTCGTGGTTGACAAGGTCGCGAACGTCTGATGGTTCGCCTCCGTAACGCCGTCACGGGCGTGATCGTCAACGTCCGTGACGGCAAGGTCCTCGCCGGGTATGTCCCGGTGGAGGAACCCAAGGATGCCCCGGCGCCGAAGCGCGCCCCGGCCGTTCGCAAGTCCACCAAGTAGTAGAGGGGGCGACTCGTGACCGCTGTGACGTTGGTCCTCGCCGACCTGGCGCCGTTCGCCGACATCGAGTCTGTCAAGGCTCAGGCCATGATCGACGACGCGCTGGCAACAGCGGCGCGGATCGCCCCCTGTATGACCGAAGAGACGTTCGAGTACCCCGCCGCCGCGAAGGCGATCCTGCGCGGGGCGATCATCCGCTGGCACGACGCCGGCAGCGGCGCCCTACAGTCCCAGACGGCTGGACCGTTCGGGCAGGTTGTTGACACGCGGCAGCCTCGCCGGGGCATGTTCTGGCCGTCCGAGATCGAGCAGCTACAAGACCTGTGCAAAGGCTCGGAACTCTCGGGCGCGTTCTCGATCGACACGCTGCCGACGTTCACCGGGGCGCACAACGACACCTGCTCGATCAACTTCGGCGCCCTGTACTGCTCGTGTGGTGCGGTACTCACGCAGGCGCTCCCGCTGTACGAGTACGGCACCTGATGCAATTCCCCTACGGCGTGACGGTCACGATCATCCGGGCCGACCCCGGTGGCGTTGATCCCTATGGCGATCCGATCCCTGGTACTACGACCCGCATAGACATCCCTCGCTGCGGACTCGCGCCTCGGATGTCCACGGAAACCACAGCGCGCGGCCGTCAGGGCGTCATCGTTGGCAAGACGGTATATCTGCCGGACGATTCCCCAACCGTGCTCTACGTCGACCAACTTGAGGTCGCTGGCGTGCTCTACGACATCGAGGGCGAGCCGGGCGAGTGGTCCAACCCTCTCACCGGATGGATACCCGGCTCTGAGGTTGCGATCCGAAGGGCGGTCGGCTGATGATCCACGTCGACAATGCCGCGGTCTGGAAGGCGATCCCTGCTGCCAAGGTCGAGGCTGAGGCTCAGAAGATCGCCGCGCAGGTCGACGTCGGCAGCACTGACGCCCAGGTGGGTGTGGAGATTGTGGGGACGTCCAGATATGGCGCACCTGTCGCACTGGTGACGATCATGCACCCCGCTGGACAAGCCCTTCAAGCCAAGTACGGCTCGCTCACGAAGGCCGCCGCAGCGTGTGGACACGAGGTCAAGTCGAAATGAGCAAGCCCCTCGCTATCGCACCTGACGCCGAACGGCTCGCCATCGACTACCTCGCCGCCGCACTCGCCGCCCGCTCTGTGACCGCGACAGTCGGCGTGGACATTCCGACGACATGGACCACGACCTCGACGCAGCACGTGCAGGTGGCCCTTGACGGCACCCCGTCACTCGAGTACCCGGTCCTTGCGCGTGCGACGGTGCGACTCACGGCGTGGGCCTCGACCACGACGGTCGCCAAGAGCCTCGTGTCGCTCGCTCAGGGCCTCATGTGCAGCCATCCGGGCTCACCCACGATCGCCTCGGTTCAGCCCCTCACAGGCGTCCTGCCGACGCGTGACCCCGATTCTGGCGCCCAGCTCGCATCGGTCACGGTCCGCGTGAATCTGCGCATGACCGTCCTCGTCTGACCCCCTCCAATACCTCCCACCTTCGGGCGGGAAGAACCGCGACGGCCGTAAACACCAACCCTCCGAAGGAGATCACACATGTCCGGAACTCCGGCCAACGCGTCGCTTTGGAGCGACGCCGATGTCTACTACTCGACCGACCTCGCGGCGACCCTGCCCGCGGACGCCTCGACCGCATTCAATGCCTCGTGGCACCTGGTAGGACTCCTCGACGGAGCCGCCGGGTTCGAGTCTGAGGGGAAGTTCGACTCCGTCAAGGCTCACTACGGCTGGGGCGGAATCCTCATCGCGACCACCCGCTCGAAGTGGACGGAAACGAAGAAGTTCTCCATCCTCGAAGACAACCAGTGGACGCGCGCCCTGGTGCATCCGGGATCCGGTGCGGGCTCGATCTCCATTCCGACCATCGCGAACGTCAAGATTGCGTTCGAGACGCGGACGGGCGGCAAGGTTCACCGGGTCATCAGCCGGAACTACGCGCAGGTCGAGGTCGACGGCAAGATCGGCGAGAACGAGGAGGACCTGACCACGGTCGGCCTCATCGCGACGATCTTCCCCGACTCCAACAAGGTGCTGTGGGATGAGCAGGGTAAGCCGACGATCACGTTGATCGCGATCACCCCGCTGACGCTGGCGCTGTCTCTGGCTGGCGGGAAGGTCAAGCCGCTGGTTGCCACCGCGACCTACAGCGACGCCACCACGGGCGATGTCACGGACTCGGTCCAGTGGATCTCGGCCACCCCCGCGAACGCGACTGTGGACTGGGGCTACGTCACCGGCCTCGTGATCGGCACGTCGAGCATCTCCTGCACCCTCGGCGGGGTCACCTCGACCGCCCCGAGTGTGGCGACGGTCGCCGCCTAACAGTCCACCGGCCCGGGTCTTCCGCCGCGGTTCTCCCGGGCCGGTGCTTCACCCTGAACCGCGACGTCATCCAACCAAAGGAACCGCGACATGACTGCACCACGCCCCATCCCGCAGGACCACCTCAAGCCCGCAGCGCAGATCGAAGCCGACAGCGATGCCACGACCACCATCGAGTGGCGCGGGCTCACGTTCACCGTCCCCACCGACCCCGACGACTGGTCCATCGCGGCCATCGCGGCCGCCGAGAAGGGTCAGCACTTCACGAGCCTCGAGCTGCTCCTCGCCCCGGCAGAGTGGGCGGCGTTCATGAAGACGAAACCGGTCCGGCGTGACGGAATCGACCTAAACAACGCCATCACGAAGGCGCTCGGGCTGGGTGACGACGCGGGAAACTGACGCGGCTTCTCCGGTTGATTCGGGACCACCCGGACGCCGTAGAGGCTGATCTACAGATTCGTTGCAACGGCGTCGACTACCGGGACCGGTGGCGGTTCGACGCCAACGGCCGCCGGATACTCACACTCCGCCGGATCGGCGTGCTCCTCCGCGGGCTCCCCCCGGACTGCGAGACCGCGCGCGCTGAGGGGTCGTCGGGGCGCACCAACGTTGAGATCCTGCTCATGGACCTGTGGAGCGCTACGACGGGCGAACTGCACCCGTTCTACCCGAAGAATTCCAAGGCTGCCGACCCCGCGCGCGAGAAGGCGATCCGGCTCGCCAAGGTCCGGCAGCAAGAACGGCAACGGGCCATTGACGCCGGCGAAATCACCTAACCGAAAGGGGATGACCCGTGTCTGACAACATCGGTTGGGCAACTTTATCCGTCATCCCGGGCATGGCCGGATTCGGTGCGGCTTTGTCGAAGGGCGTCGAGCCGCAACTGGCGGCGGCCGGTCTGGCTGGCGGTTCCGCGTTCGCGAAGGCGTTCGCCCCGGTCGCTATCGCCGCTGCTGTCATTGGGATCGGCGTCGCGACGACGAAGATGGCTGCGGACTACCAGTCGGCCACGACGCTGCTCGTCACAGGTGCTGGTGAGTCTGAGGCTGCGATCGGGCAGGTCCGGCAGGGCCTGCTCGACATGGCGCCAGCGGTGGGCATGGGTCCGACCGCTCTGGCGAAGGCCATGTTCCTGGTGGAGTCTGCGGGCTTCCACGGTGCTGCTGGCCTGACGGTGATGGCCGCTGCCGCTCAGGGCGCGAAGGTCGGCGGCGCAGACGCCACGGTGGTCGCTGACGGTCTGACCACGGCCATGATCGACTACCACTTCGCGGTCGATCAGGCCGCGACGGTCACCTCGAAGATGGTCGCCACGGTCGCGCTCGGCAAGACGAATATGGGCGACTTGTCCGGTGCCCTGTCCAACGTCTTGCCGTTCGCTGCGAACCTCAAGATCAGCTTCAACGACGTCATGGGCGCAATGGCCACGATGACGAGTCAGGGCATTGACGCCTCGCGCGCGTCGACCATGCTCAAGTTCGGCATGATGGCGCTGGCCAACGAAACGCCCAAGGGTGCCAGCGCGCTGTACTCGATCGGCCTGACCACGCAGGACGTCGTCACGGCACTGGGCACCAAGGGCCTGTCGGGGACGATCGCAGAGGTCACGGACGCGATCGGGAAGAAGTTCCCGGCCGGGTCCGCGGAGGCCGTGGCCGCACTCTCCGACATCTTCGGCGGCACCCGTGGTATCGGCATGGCGCTGGCGCTGTCTGGCCAGAACGCCGCGACGTTCACGGCGAACGTGGCGTCGATCGCGGGCGCTGTCCCTGAAGCCAACGGCGCCGTCAAGGGCTGGACGCTGACCCAGGCGGACCTCAACACACAGCTCGATCAGGTGGGGGCGTTCCTCTCGTCGGTTGCCATCAAGCTCGGCACGGTGCTAATCCCCACCGTCCTGCAGGGCACGGAGAAGTTCCGTGCATTCGCCGCCGAGTTCGAGAACGGGACCGGTCAGGGCGGCAAGTTCCGGGACATCCTGACCGATATCAACGACAAGGGCATCAAGCCGTTCGCGACGTTCATCACGGGTACGGCTGTTCCCGCCGTCCAATCGTTCGTCCAGTGGGTAAAGGACAATCGGGTAGCGCTCGAAGTCCTCGGGACGGTCATCACAGGCGCCCTCATGCCTGTCTTCGTGACCATGGCCGCGGCGTGGGTGACGGTAAAACTGGAGGCCATCGCGTCAGCCGCCGCCCAGTTCGGCGCGCACTACACGGTGGCCGCTGGGTGGCTCATGTCCACTGGTGTCGCGGTCAGTTCTGCTGCTGAGACCGTCGCTATCTGGCTCATGCTCGAGGGGGATGCGGTCGTGAAGGCCGCCATTGTCGCTGCGGCGTGGATTGGTTCGACCCTCGGCATTGTCGACGCGTGGCTTGTGACAACCGGAGACGTGATGGCCGACTGGATCATCCTCCAGGCCGAGTCTGCAAAGAAGGCCGTCATCGTCGCCCTGGCATGGGTCGGGTCAACGGCGGGCGTCGTCGCAGGGTGGACCGGTGCAGCCGCTGAGACCGTTGCCATCTGGCTCATGCTCCAGTGGGACGCGGTCAAGAAGGCTGCGATCGTTGCCGCTTCCTGGATCGGGTCAACCGCTGGCGTGGTCGTGGCATGGGTGGCCACCAATGCGGTGGTCGTCGGCGGCTGGATCGCGACGGCCGCCGTGGCCATGGCGTCCGGCATCAAGATGGCTGCCGCGTGGGTCATCGGCCTCGGCCCCGTCGCGTGGATCATCGCGGCAGTCGTCGCCGTGGCTGCCGCGTTCGTCTGGGCGTACAACAACGTCGGATGGTTCAAGGACGGCGTCGACTGGATGTGCAAGACCGTCGGGACCTCGTTCGTCAGCATGTGGAACTTCGTCATCCAGCCCGTTCTCGTGTTCTTGGTCAACGGGCTCGCGGGCGTGATGACCACGTGGGGCGACATGCTCGTCACCCTCGGCCACGTTCCGGGATTCGAGTGGGCAACCGACGCAGGCAACAAGATCCTCGGCGCCGCTGGTGCGGTCCGTGGGTTCGCCGCCGACATCCGGCAGATCCCGGCCAACGTGCCCGTCTCGATCAACGTGACCGCGAACTACTCCGCGGCAGTGGCGACTGTACTGGGCGGGGCTCGTGCGGCCATCAAGCTCGCGGGCCTGCCGGGGGCTGCTGAGGGCGGGACGTTCGCGCCGACCCCGGGCGGCACCATCGTGCGCGTCGCTGAGGCGGGTCGGCGCGAGACCGTCGTCGACACGGCCACCCTGAACGCGGCGATGGCCCAGCGCAATGGCGCGGCGGACATAGGTGCCGGGTCACCGAACGGCCCCGTGACGTTCAATCTCTACGACGCAGACAACATCCTCATCGGGTCGATGCAGGGTGTGGCGGTCGGCGTGTACGGCCAGGAGTCCGCCAAGCAGGCTCGCCAGAGGGGCAGGGCGATGCGATGAGCAGCACCATGACGACCACGGCGGCCTTCACCCCTGGCCCGTCGGCGCGGATCACGATCACCGGCATCGTCGGCGCCGCGTCGGTCCAGATTTGGCGCGGCGACGGTACGCAGGAGGTCCGTGTCGCTGGCGATGATCTGCAGATCCCGGCCGGCGCGGTCTACATCACCGACTACCGCCTTCCGCCGGGGCGCACCATCACCTACCGCGCCGTCCTGTACTCCTCGATCGGTGCCGTCGTCGAGACCGTGTCGACGTCGCCCGCACTCGTAGTGCCGGCGCTGGACTCGAGCATGGCGTGGGTGATGGATCCCGAGGACCCGACCAGCGCGATGCTGTTACCGCTCATGGTGGGGACCAATGACCAGGTGGGCCATCAGTCCGCAGGCGTCGCCGTGCCCCCGCTGATGGGACTTCCGATCTGGCTCGGCGGACCGCGGAATCGGCTCTCGCGCGCGTTCGTCATCTCGACCACGACCACGGCCGAAGCGGCCCAGTTCGCGCAGATGATCGAGCCCGGTGGGCAACTGCTGATCCGGCCCAGCGCCGCGCTCCGGCATGACACGGGCCTGATCTACATGGGCGCGCCCGCGATCCCCGAGGCGGCGTGGAACGCGTACGAGGCTCCCGCGGACTGGACGATCGACGGCACCGAGGTCGCCGACGATGCGTGGCCGGTTGTGGTGGCCGAGCGCACCTGGCTTGACCTCGAGGCTGAGTGCGCGACCTGGCTGGACGTCGAAGCCATGTACGCGACCTGGCTGGCTGTGGAGCAGGGCTGATGTACCCCGTCTCGACAATCTTCGCGCGGGGTCTCGGTTCGCGCGCGTCGACGATCACCTCGACCCTCGGCGGGCTGTCGCTCGGCCAGGTCAACGCCGAATCGGGCAAGCTCTCGTGGGCCTCTGACGGGCGCAAGGTGACCGGCAAGCTCGACCTGTCCGTTCCCGACCCACGCGGCATCCTCGCAGCGCCGTACGGCCCCCTGGGCTGGATCGGCCAGCAGCTGGTGCTCAGGTCCGGCATCTCGCGAAGCTCGTACGAGGAGTTGATCCCGTGCGGTGCGTGGCGGATCGACGACTCGGGATCTGTCGAGCAGGCGTGGTCGATGCTCGCTCGGATGCACCTCGTGGACGTCTACGCCGACATCTGGTCAGACGTCTGGTCAGACGTCTGGGGTGTCTGGCAGTACCAGCAGAGGGTCCCCGTCGAGGGCACCGGCAAGGTTGTGCGCCGTGGCGGGAAACTCTCGCCGTCCGCGGTGGATCTGCTGTCCATTCTCGAGGAGGACGAGTTTATCGGCCTCGAGCAGCCGCTCGCAGGCGGCACGATCCGCTCCGAGGTGCTGCGTCTCGTCGGTGGCCGGATCCCGGTCGCGTCATCGTGGCCGGGTGTGGCTGACCCGTCCGTACCGGCGTCGGTGACCTACGACACGAACCGGCTGACCACGATCTGTTCGCTCGCGGCAGTGGTCAACGCGGTCGTGTGGGCCGGCCGCTCGGGCGAGCTCCAGTTCATCCCGCAACCCGCCGTTGGCGCCACCCCGGTGTGGACGGCGACCGCGACCCGCGTCGTCAAGATCATCATCGCCGGGAACCGGACAGGCCTATACAACCGGTTCATCGTCGAGGGCACCGATGCGAACGGCGCCGCGCTGCGTGGCGTCTCCGATGAGACCACAGGGCCACTGGCGGTCAGCGGTAGGTCGCCATTCGGAACGGTCACCTACCGCCACAGCGACCCGCTCGCCAAGACCCAGTCCGCGATCGACGCGGCCGCCCAGACCTACCACGACCGGATCGTCGCCGACCGGACTGTCCGGGTCAGGATCACCGTCCCCGCAGACCCGTCCCTCGACCCGCTCGACGTTGTCGCCGTCACCGACCCTGAGGGCCGCGTCTGGACGGGCCCTGTCGTGTCCTGTGACATGCCGCTCGAGCCGGGCGTGATGGTCATCGAGATCCCGGTGCCACTGTCGGAGGTGATCCCGTGACCGAGCTGTACGTGGGCCACGCGAGCACCCTGCCGGACACGCTCGTCCTCGACGTGATCCCGATGCGCGTCGTCCAGACCTCCCCGCTGCTGGTCCGCGAGGAGTCGGGCATCCGCGACCTCGCCGTCTACAACGGCGTGCCGAACTGGGTCCACGCGCCCGGCGATTCGGTCCTGGTCCGCACGTCGACGATGACGGTCATCGCGACCCTCGCAACCCGGCCACAGTCGGCGGTCGTCACCGGTGTCTCCGGGACGCTCATCACGGTCACCGCCTCCGGGCTGACATGGCTGACACGGGCGATCGCCGCCCCGACAGTCGGCGCTACCGTGGCGCTCTCGTGGGGCTCTGAAGGCTGCGTCGTCATCGGCACCATCTCCGGCACGGTCCCGTCGCCGACCGGGACGCTTCCGGCGGACCTGCCGAGCACGCTCGGCGCCGTGACAACCCTGCCGCCGTTCCGCCCGACCCAGTCCGGCACCTACCGCAGCGGTTCGCTCCGCGGCGACACGTCCGGCAACCTGCTCCAGGGCCACTGGACGCCGCCGAACTCGTCAGCCGACAACACCGGCATCTGGACCTACGGCGACTCGTGGGGTGCGGTGCGTGGCAAGACCGTCGCCGATGCGTCGATCACCGTCCAGCGTGGGCCGCAGGGTGTCGGCGTCAACGGGGCTGTACCGGTAAACCTGCGTCTCCACAACGAGACGGGCCTGCCGGGCGGTACGCCGTCTCTGCTCGCAGCGGCGAACAGCTCACTCTCTCTCGCCCCCGGCCAGGCTGGATCGGTCGACGTCACCTCGATGGTGCAGGCCATCGCCGACAACACCGCATCTGGGTTCGCCGTCACGTTCGCCGGCACGTCCGACTACGCCATGTTCCTCGGCGCCGGGTCATCTGACTCCGGCGTCCTGTCCGTCACCGTCCGATAGGAGACTCCTGTGACTGCTGATCCGATTGCTGACATTCCGTACCCGGTTCGGACCGTCGCGCCCGACATCACGGCCACGATGCAGCCCACGATCGACGCCGTCGGCGTGCTGGTCAAGGGTGGGCTGTGGCGGGGCGGTGTGTTCGGGGCGACTGGCGTCGGCGTGCCGAGCGGTACCCTCACCCCCATCCCGATCACCCTCGCCCGGATCTCCGGCAACACCGACATGATCTCGGGGGGCAATATCGTCATCCCCGCCACATGGGGCGGGAAGTGGGCGATCACAGTCGACTGGCCCGGGGATTTGGTCCCCACCGGCGCGCGCGCGTTCGTCGACGTGAAGAACAACACCACCGGGAAGATCTACCGGCTACCGAAACCATCCGCCGAGGGCATCGTCGCATTCGGCGTCACACCCCTGCTGGCAGATGGCGACGCGCTCCTCTGCTCGATCTTCTGCTCGGCCGCGCTCTGGAACAACAACGTCTCCATCGAAGTCTGGCGGCAGACATGACCGCACTCGACGACGTCCTGGCGTCGGTCACCCTCGACAACCTCGACGACATCGCGGCCAAGATCCTCGACCGGGTCGACGCCGTACGCAAGGCCGCCGTGCTCGATGACGCGAACCTGCGGACGGCGATCGGCGCCCGCGTAACCGGCCTCCGCTCATCCGCCGACGTCGCCACCGCTGACCAGGCAACGGCCTCGGCTGCTGCTATCTCGGAAACTGCGGCCGCCGCGGCGGTCAAAGCGTCCACGCCGGCCCTGACGCTCGCCTACCAGGCATCCGTACGGGACCAGGTCGCCGCACTCCACACGATGCTCGCCGACCTGCAGACGTGGCGGGCGCAGATGGACAGCGGATTCTCTCTCGCCGCCACAGCCACCGCCGACCTCGCAACCGTCGTCGCGACGCGCGCCGGCATCTGAGCGTCCAGTCTTCTACCGCTAGGAGCGCCATGCCCAACTTCGTCCCCGTCGTCTACAGCAACGGAGCCGCAGTCCTGCGCTCGGACGGCAAGACTCAGCGCGTCGCCTGCCCTCCCCTGGCCCAGTGGCTCCAGGCGTACGACGCGCTCCAGGTGTTCCGGGGCCGTGGGCACGTCACCTACTACCAGACCCAGGGCACCGGCGTGGCAGCGAGCGGCCCGACCCACGACTGCGGGTCCGCTGACGACACGGAGTACACCTGCGACGCGGCCATCATGGACGCCCGCGAGATGGGCGCCGTTCAGTGGCATCGCATCCCCGGCCGTGACGGCTGGCCTTCGAGCGGCGCCAACCATAACCACCGCGTGCTTCCGTGCGGCTACAACAGCTGCAACCAATACCAAATCGACGCCTATCTCGCGGGCTACAACGGTCTCGGCGGCGGCGGCCGCGCCGCTCGTGACAGGCTCCCGAGGCCGTCCGTGATCCGCACCTGGCAGCAGGGCATTGCCTGGGCACAGGCACAGATGGGCGCTGGCCCCATGACTCAAACCACACAGGAGGACGACATGACACCCGACCAGGACGCACGACTCGCCAGGATCGAGCAGACGCTCGCCGCGCTCGCCCACCAACAGCAGACCGTCAAGCGACTGACCGTGGTCGACCCGACCACCAAGAAGCCGGTCGGCATCGCGCTCGTGGCTGGAGGCAAGGTCATGCCCGCCCCGGATCAGCAGACGATCGACGCGCTCGCGTGGGCGCAGTCTTGCGCTGACGGTGGCCAGATCGGAACCAACCAGCTCGGCTGGATCACCAACATGCAGAAGGGCGTCTGACATGTGGACTCTCGCATTCTGGCGCGCCGTTGCTGAGCGCGCGATCAAGACCGCCGCACAGACGGCCATCGCCACCATCGGCACCACGGCCGCGTTCAACGAGGTGAACTGGTCCGTCATCGGCATGGTTGTGGCGCTCGCCACGGTCCTGTCGGTGCTCATGAGCATCGCGTCGGCCGCGTTCACGGACGGCTCCCCGTCGCTCACCAGCTCCGAGGTCCTGGCGCCCGCGCAGATCGTGACGCTGCCCATTTCGGCCATCGTGGCCGATCCTGTCGTGGTGGCGACCCCGTCGACCACGGCCAACGCTGACGGGACGATCACCACCACCCCCGACCCCGCCGCCACGGTCCAGTGACGGCGAGGCCAACGAAGGGCTGACAATGTCTGACGAGCAGATCGAGTTCGAGGATCCCACCATAAACGTCCGCAGTCTCGTCACTGACGCAATCCGACGTCAGGACGACCTCCGCAAATCCGACCATGACCACATGCGCGAGACGGTCAGGATGCAGGCGGACTTCGAGCAGAAGATGCGGGACACGGTACAGAAGTATCAGGAGAAGCTGGACAACGCCGAGTCCAAGCGGATCGACGCCATTCGAATGGTTGATGTCAGCGCTGTAGCCGCGGCCGCTGCTGTTCAGGAGACTCGAGCTAACACGCTCGCCGGGCAGGTGGCTTTGTCGGCGGACGCTATGCGGGCAACGGTGGCCGCGACAGCTCAGGCCGCGCAAGAGGGATTGACGAGGGCGCTGGACCCGATCCAGAAGGACATCGCGGAACTCAGGAAGGCCCAGTATGAGGCGGCGGGACAGAAGGCGCAGGTCATCGAGACTCGATCCGCGGCCGAAGACATCAAGCCGTTGGTCGATGCGATCGCCCTGCTGACGAAGGCGCAAGACGAGTCGCAAGGCGGACGTATGTCGGTCACTGAGCGTCGTGCCAACACAGGGCAGCTCATCGCGGCGGTTGTGGCTGTTATCGCCATCGTCGGATTGCTTGTCCAGTTGATTTGGGGCTGACGATGGCGCGGGCCACGGTCCGCAGGTGGACACGCGCAGCCGTTCCGAACCCGTGGGAGTACCACGTCACGACGACCCGGGGGATGTTCCGCGGACACGTACCAACCTGGCAACAGGCGTTCGACCGCGCGCTGCAAATCATCGCCGACCAGACCTGACCCCGCCACCCGCACACTGAGGAGAACTGACATGCCGCATTCAGCTGGAGTCCCCGGGGTTATTGTCTGGGCCGACGGGGTCGACGCAACCCTCGGCGGCGTCCCTGTGATGATGACCGGCCCCGGCATCGACTACACGGGCACCACGGACTCCACGACGGCCATGCAGGCCATCTGTGACGCCAACCCCGGCGTAACAATCCGGATGAAGAACGGGTTTCTCAAGTTCTCTAGCATTACCCTATCAAAGGGCCAGTGGCTTGATGGTATGGGTTGGAGAGACTATCGGGACTATTTTGGCGGCTTCGGGAACGCGGATTGGATGGTCGATAGTCACTCTTCAGGTACGGTCCTGCGCTCAACGGCTACCTCGGGCAATGCGATAACGATCGCGGACGCTGTATCTTCTACTGAGGGATCGGTAGCGAACTTCATCCTTATCGGGCCAGGCACCGGTACGTCGGTAGGGATCGCCATCGGTAGCAGTACCGCTGGCGTCGTTCACCCGAGATGGCACAATGTCAAAGTAGCCAACTTCGCTACCGGCGTGAAGACCATGGAAGTGTACGAGGGCAGCTTCTACGACTTGACGGTACACGGCTGCGTTACACCGCTAAGTCTTTACACGAACACAAACCAAAACGCCTTCTATGGTCTCGACCTGATGTTCAACACCGGACCGGCGATCATCGATTCGACGTCGGTCGTAAACGCATTCTACTCACCGATCGCGCAGAGTAACGCTGGAAGCGGTTTTGAGGTCAGCGGCGCGGACAATGTCTGGATCAACCCGTACTTCGAAAACAACGTCGGTTACGGCATTGACATTATCGGCGACGGCAATACGATCATCAAGCCCAAGATGGCCGGTACAGGCGATGGGATCAACGTCCAAGCCACTGCGGACAGCACCTACCTACAAGGGAACTTCACGGGACGCCTGACTGACGCAGGGACCAACACGATCATCATGGACCCGGGCTATGCGGGGGCATCTTTGCCCGCCAATGTCATCGCGGGTTCTGGGCTCGTACTGCGGGCATCGGACACCCATGGCAACACCAAGGGTGCCGGAACGGACGTCCTTGCGGCACTCACCACCGGGTCGTATAACTCGGCGATGGGGGCGTACGCGCAGATGGCACTCACCACCGGGTCGTTCAACTCGGCGATGGGGGTTACCGCGCAGGAGGCGCTCACCACTGGGTCTGGCAACTCGGCGATGGGGATGTCCGCGCAGCTCGCGCTCACCACTGGGTCGAACAACTCGGCGATGGGCTACAACGCGCAGGCAACAGATGGCGTGACTGCCACCATCGCCAACCTGAACCGTGGGATCGCCATCGGCTACAACGCGCAGAACACCGCCAGCAACACGGCGGTTCTCGGCGGCACCCAGCCAGCGGATCGTGTCACTCTCTGCCTCGGCAACTACGGCGAGACCGGCAGCGGCAGGGGCGGTATCTCGCTCACCAACAACTACACCAACCCCAGCACCAACCCGGCCGGCGGGGGCATCCTGTACAGCGACGCGGGTAGCCTCAAGTGGCGCGGATCGTCCGGCACCGTCACCACGATCGCGCCAGCATGACGCGCGAGACGCTGGAGTGGCTGGCGTGGCTCGTCCAGCAGCAGACGGTCCAACTCGGCGCGCCGGACGCCCGCGAGCAGACCGCCCGCGCCTTCAAGGCCCTGGATGAGCTCGGACGCGAGCTCGAACGCATCACCGTCTAACCCCCCTACCTCGACGCATCGTCGTCGAGGCCCAACGCCCCGCTCATCTTCGGATGGGCGGGGTTTTGCTGCGTCCGGGCTCGGAGCCTGTCTGAGAATGCCTAATCATCGGGGGAGCGGGGTAAGGCTACGCGCTTGGCTACGCAGACCCCCAGATTCACGCTCAGACAGCCACATGATCAACTTGTGAGAAGCGTACTCTGGACACGCGGGGGAACCCGTGAAACGCCTAGTCAGAGCGGCTTTCAGGTACCTACTGATACCTACTGATACCGCTCGCATGGCTACGCGCTAGGCTACGCATCACGGGAGGCACGATGGCTGACAGGAAGCGACGGTCGTCCGGCGACGGGTCGGTGTACCGGATCGAGTCCGGTCGCGATGCGGGCAAGTGGTGCGCCCAGGTCGACCTGGGCTGGACCGACCAGGGCAGACGCTCACGGCCGCGCCGGATCTGCGTTACAGAGAAGGCCGCCAAGGCCGAGCTGAAGGAACTTCTCAAGCGACGCGACGCCGGGGTGAAGGAGATCCGGACCGTCCATGACTGGCTCGGCTACTGGCTCGAGCACATGATCCGTCCCGACC
>JGI24147J20444_1000753_pt1 | contig 18118 bp, 11 predicted proteins | sample BarGraIncub1133A_FD_20444 | JGI IMG/M metagenome (IMG submission 20444) | reverse complement strand
GATATCTTGTGATACCTGTCATGCTAATGCCGGTGCAGGAACGCTTAACCATGCGAAGGCAACAGCCAGCGGCGGCATCGGCAGCGCCACAGTTTCCTCCTTCTCTGACACCTATAAATCAAAGATAGTCACTACCTTTGGCTACGAAGCTACGAGCGGAACGTGTTCATCTATTATCTGTCATGGTGGCCAGACGACCCCAAGCTGGAACACAGGATCAATTGAGATTGCAACGGATTGTCTCAAGTGCCATGTCCAGGGTACGGCGCTTCAAACGCCTCAATACAATAGTTTCTATTCGGGAACGTTCACCTTCCCCGGAAGTGGTGCGACAGTAAACTTGCACCAGCTTCATCTCAGCTCGACCGATCCCCTTAGCTCATCTTCCGCGCAAATCTTCTGCACCACGTGCCACAACACTGACAAACTGGCAATTCAGCATTTTAGTGGTCTCCTCACACCAGCGTTCGAGGGGATTCCTGCAAGCACCCTTGGTGGTGGCAATACAAGAATAATTGAATACCCTTCTACACCTTCAGGTACCTGCACCAATACCTGTCACGCTAACCGGTTTTGGGTGAATTAAGGGTCTGCCTCTCCTTGACAACATCCGCTTACACGAAAGCCCCTCCCAAGAACGGGAGGGGCTTTCGTGTAAGCAAAAATCGTTTAAGCACAAACTGCACATGATTAATAGAGATACATCTAGACGTTAAAAACAAGCAGCGTCACTAACCAGGAGATTACCTATCATTTACCAGTTGCGCGGACCTTTGCGCCTAGGATGGTCTGGTTTAACATCACTGGTTTCCGCATCAGTATTCTTTCGGTGTTTTCCTCTGCTCGTTATCAGGCTGTCAATGTACTTTTCCCGCCTCAATCTGGCAGCTGCGAGCATCTTATCCTCTGACATCGCAGTATGAGGGGTGACCTCGGCTGCATGGGGTTTCTCTGTTACCGCTTGAACCACCGAGAGTTTCAGTTGAGATTCAGCAGTATCACTCGATTCCGGGAACAGCGCCTTTGCTCTTGAACGATAACGTTCGGGAATTTCGTAAACTTTGTTGGTATAATGCGCTACACGTGCTGAGTCGATCCAACGATATATCATTCCGTAGGCTGGTGTTGAAAGAATAAGGCTACATATAATCACAGCAGTTTTTCTCATAGTAACGCACCAAATACTTTCAACAGGGGTTTACAGTCTCAAGCACTCCCATCACCTGAAAGCACCAAACATTCCGATGTCTGAACCGCAATAATCCACATTTCATAACAAACTGGTGCAAACAGAAATGCATCCCTTGACAGCTGATTTAATAGCCAGTTGTGGTCGATTTCCAACCTTTATCTGTCAATACAAGTTTTATTACGCCATCATAGATATCTGCTTTTGCGCTTTTATTGACAAGCTTACCTAATTCGGTCGGTACATCGTTGTATTTGTATTTGACAATTGCAGTGTTTGGTTTTGCATCTGCCTGAACGGTGAATTCAGTAATTTCGGTTACTTCCGGATTCGTTGTTTTAAACCCTTTTCCCGGTGTGAAATATTTTTTACCAAGATCGGTGAGGGTGTAGGTGTACTGTTCCTCTGGTGTTCCTTTTGCGGCGCCTTGGGCAGCCTGCTCTTTGACAACAGTTACCATGCCGGCAATACTCAGGTCTGCAAAATTACGCACAACTATCTTTGGGGCCTGCGTGACAGGTATGGACACCGGCAAAGTACTGGTTCCTGCCAAATATCCTCCAGATTGTTGCTGCCATTCCGAAACAGCTTTTTTAAAGTTTTCCTTGCTGGCTTTCTTTTCCGTTGAGCAACCGGTCAGGATGGCAACGCAGGCCATTAGGATGAAGATGACATTGAACAGATTACGTAGCATAGATTGTTTTCTCCATAGAAAGAAATTAAAAAAAACCGCCTCATAGTGAGGCGGGATTGAACATGAATGTGAGCGGGCCTTGCGGCCCGCCCTATATTGTATTGAATTTCACCTGCAGATTTCAACAGCAAATAGTGGTTTATTATATGCCGCCATTAGTCTGAAAGTGGCCAATTGCACCTTGTTGATCCGCATGGCAACCATAACAGGTCCCTTCAAAAATGCTGGTTTTAGTGAATTCCTGTCCCCCTGTGTGGCAGGTAATGCACCTGTTGGTGTCCTGCGGGTAGGTAACCGCAGACCAATCTATAACCAGCAGATCGCCCTTAACGCTGGCTTCATGGACGGCATGTACGCGGTTTGCGATGGTGTCGCCATGGTTGCCGGAACGGTCATGACAGGCAACACACTGATCGGTATCAAACGCTACCGAGTGACGAGCATCGTGCGCACCCAAGGTGCCGGCGCCGTGACAATTGACGCATGCATTGCCGTCAATTTTCTTGTCCACCGTGGCCGTATTGATCTGGATGGGCTGGAACGCGGTGGAATCAATCTTATAGTTCGTATCGGCCACATAACCGTAGTCAGCGGCAATAGAACGAATCATGTAGGTACCAACCATTTTGGCGGTGATAGCCGACAGCTTATAGCTGAAACCGCTTGTCGTGGTGGTAACCTGAGTATCCGTCGAGGGAAGCAGCAGGCTGACCGACTGTCCCGGAACGCCTGCGGCAGACAACGTCACGGCAGCTTTAGTCAGGACCGGCAGGGCATTGGCGCGAGGACCGTAAACGTAGAGCACAGCCTTGGAGAGGCTGGTGCCGGCGGCAGTTCCTGCTTTATGCGACGCGGCGGTGTACAGGGTGCCAGGAACGGCTGTTCCGTCGCTGTGTTTTTTCAGAGTAACCGTGATGGTCGGCGTCTCACCAGTCACGTAGAATGCGCCGCTTTTTGGTGCGGATGGGGTCATGGTTACATCGAATTCCGGTACGTTTTGTGCGTTTGCATGGAGGGTGGAAGTCGCCGAAACGTCATGGGCGTCGGTAACACTCGCACCGGTCTGGACGTTCATATGTCCGGTAGCCGGATGGCAGACATTGCAGTTGGCATCAGGCTGCGCACCGCCAGCATGGCCTGCGCCGGTAGTGAAGTTGACCGCGGTATGGCAAGTGCCGCACGCAGCTGCAGTCGGTAAATTCTTCCAGTTGTCAGCATTGACTGCTGGTGCAACGTGGCACTTGACACAGTTAGTAACCGGCTGAGGATATGTAACACCAGACCAATCGTCAGAACCGCCAACAAGCTTGGCATTCACAGCATTATGAATCTGATGGATCAGGGTCTGCATGACCCTGCCGGTACTTACGCCATTTAAAGTTTTGGTAGTAGCGTTCGTGATGGCTTTTGTATAAGCAGTGTCGGTATGGCAGACCACGCAGGCCGCAACTTTATAGCGAGCTCCACCGTGGATACCGGAGACACCATTGAAGGACCCATCCATCTGCAGATTAGCGTGGCAGGAGTCACAAGCGGCCTCTGCCACCAGGTCGCGTTGCAAGGTCGACACGCTGCCATCCGGCACGAAGTCAGGGGTGGTTACAACATTTTGAGGAACTGTTGTAAATGCACCAGCGGTATTCTTGATACCAGCGACCAGCAGCAGAAGACGGGTAGGTTTAGATGCATCGTACTCCGTTTCACTACCAGAACCGGCAGGGATTTGTGATCTCATGGTATAAGAACCATCAGCATTCTTGGTAAGGTTAGCAGCAACATTGTCAGAAGAACTGTATGTTATCTGTCCAAGAGATGAAGCACTCGTGCTTTTTTGAGTTTTAGTCAGGTAGCGTACCCATTGGGGCGAAGTGGCGGCTGATGTCGGTGCTGAAAGCCGGGCATACACAAATGACAAATACTTTAGCGTTGCTGGTGAGGTGTAACTGCTTCCGTCAGCTAGAGTCACTGTAGTTCCAGGAGAGGAGGTAGCTAGAGCACTTGTACCATAACTGGTGAGCGCAGCATCAGCTGTGGGGGTGAACGTTGTAACGAAAGTCGGCGGGGTGGTGGTGGCATCTACAACAGTGCTGACGCCCGTTACCGCCAGTTGCAGCGGTTTCGCTTTGTAATGAACACCGGTGGGGGCAATGTAGCTGGCATCCGCGATCCTGCCGCTGCTGTGGCAGACTGCGCAGGTACCGGTGGTGACGGTCCCAGTGACACCTGGTGCACCTGCTGCACCAGGCGCACCAGGTGCACCTGCTGTGCCTGTTGCGCCGTCGCTGCTGCCGCCACAGCCGGAAAGCAGTGCTGCAGTGGAGACCATTGTTGCTGCTAAGAGAGCCAGTCTTTTAAACGTACATTTCATAAAATCCTCCCATAAATTTTGTACTACAGAATGAACTACGCAAAAAGCCTAAGATGACTACCCTCCTTTCACAATTGATAGACGACGTACAACACGCCTTCCTACTTGTCTCACTCATCACACACTGTTTATGAAGACAAATTAGCTGATTTTATATCCTCAACATTCCGTTATTGGCTCGGAAATAGAAATTAGTATATTTCGTGTGCTGTGCTACAAACTGCATTGGTCTATTTTTTCAAAAACGCCTTTGCCTCAAGCGTCATGCAGTTTATGCTTTTGATAAATCGGGCATTCCTGGTAGCGATCCATACAATAGGTGGCAATCTTGAGTGCAGATCGCCCGGTGACGCTGCAGCAGTAGCAGTCATCAAAAGGGTGACTTGAAAATTCACACAGGCAGGGTATGGCTGTGTTGTTTTGGACTGTGACTGGTTCGGTCATGATTTTTTAATAGCACAGACAGTGCCAAAGGTGTCTTTGCTGTTATTACGGCATGTTGAATGGTATTTTCGTACGAAAACACTGTATACAAAGACGATAGTAGTAGCTAAACTAGGTATCTAAAATGGATAGTACGTGAGGGGGAAAGGGATTTGGGGATATAGAATTTGTTGTTATACCGTTTTACGTAGGGGTGTGGGAAACTATACTAAGGGACGCGGAACTTTTAAATATACTGTTTTTAAATGTAGGGGCGGCGTCTTAGACCCGCCCTGTTGCAATGGCCAACACCGTTTCAGCAACATCATAAACAGTGCAGCAGGGGCGGGTCACAGACCGCGCCCCTACGAATTGTAATTTATAACTGGTATTTCGGTAAATGCTGAGTCACTAAGTAGCCTTCTTCCAGAAGATTCACCACTGTTTTACGGATTAATCGCTTTTGAGCAACGACGGCTTATTAAGTACGTCTATGACCTCTTTGGCGTAAAAAGTACGATTACGCCGCTGTTTGTTCTGTTGTGTCAATATACCATATTCTTCCATCAGTTTTAATGCCGCGCTTGCGGACGGGAATGATATACCCAGCGTATCTTTGGCTTTATGCGCAGTCAAAACCGGAGTCCCTAACATTAGTTCAGGGAATTTGTACAATACGGACTGTTTTCTCGTTCCAGAACCTTCTATAATCTCCTTCCATCTCTTCAGGATAGCTTCAAGCCCAAGTGCTGTCCCTATTGACTCCTGGACTGCATACTCGACCCCAAGCGCGAAGAATGTGATCCAATCGGCCCACTTGCCTTGAAGTTGGACGCCTGCCAGAGCATCGTAATATTCCCTCTGGTTGTCTTTGAGATACCCAGCCAAATAGACTGGAGGGTATCCTTCTGCAGCCAGCATAAGAGGTAAAAGAATGCGCCCAACACGGCCGTTACCATCGAAGAACGGATGTATTGTCTCAAATTGTGCGTGAACGACCGCCATGCGCGTCACGATCGACACTACAACCTGGTCCTCTTCGGATGGAGAGTAGTGGAGCATTGAAAGTAAATCGGCAATGCAGGCGTCAATATTTTCTGCGGGTGGTGGTACAAAACGCGCCTGGTCTATGCTCCTTCCTCCGCCAATCCAATTCTGTTTGTCTCTGAATACACCAGGTGTCCAGCTATATTCTGACCCATCCATTAGACACGCATGCAGATCCTCGATCAGTTTTTTGGACAGTGCGGCAAGGCCGTGTTGTCGAACCTGCTGCAGTCCAAATTCAAGAGAAGTCACATAATTGAGGGTTACCCGAACGTCCGGTGGTAAGCCTTCATCGCTACCAGTCGCCTCAAACGTTAACAGGTCATTGATGTCTGAACCTGTTCCCTCGATTTGACTACTTCTAACCGCCTCGCGCCTGTCGGCCGTGCGTGTAACGAGGTCTGGATTAGGAAGAGCCTTGGACAACGTCTGCAGATTGTCTAAGGCTATACGAGCCCGGCTCACTTCATCCTGTATTCCTCTCAAACCCATCAATTGGTCTATTCCGGGAGTAGGTGGAGGAACAAGAGCGAACGCACCAGGATGTGTTTTTACGGGTACAAGAAGTTGTCTTCGATCAGGGCTTAGATCTGTTTTTCGCATATCAGAACCTGTAATAAGGAATTTGTTTATTTAAAGATACTACCAAAACTTTAAATAAGAAACATCCATATTAAAAGTTTTACCTTTAATTGGGGTACGTTCTATTTCCTGTTCGTCAGACTACTCATCCCCCGCTGAAATACCGTGCTTTTCAAGACGGCGACGAAATGTGTAGTAATTCATGCCCAGCATCATGGCGGTTTTCATCCGCTTGCCGCCACAGTAACAGAGAGCCTGATCAAGAGACCAGCGTTCGAGCTGGTCCATACCGCAGGGAAAAGGCGGCGGCACGGGTGTGCAGCTGTCGGCTGACGCCGCGGCGGCATTTCCGGCAGAATAGGTCTGTATGGCGATGTCCGCCGCGCTGATGACGCTACCGGCTCTAAGCGCGGCGCGGCGTATGACGCTTTTCAACTGCCGGATGTTGCCGGGCCAGGGCATGTTGACAAGCAGGCTACGGGCCTCGTCGTCTAGAAACGCCAGAGTGCGCCCGAGCTCGCTGCAGGCTTCCTGCAAAAACTTGAGTGCCAGGGGCGCCACGGCGTCCGGTGTGTCCCGTAGCGGCGGCAGCGGAATGGTGACATCGGCCAGCCGGTAGTAGAGGTCTTCGCGAAAGCGTCCGGCCCGTGCCTCTTCCTTCAAATTGCGGTTGCTGGCGGCGATTATGCGCACATCTACCATCTTCTCTACCGTACTCCCCACCGGGGTGAGCTTTTTTTCCTCTACGAAGCGCAACAGTTTGCCCTGCAGTTCTGTCGGACAGGATTCGATGTCATCCAGAAATAGCGTGCCGCCATCGGCAGCTTCCACCAGCCCACCCCGATTGCGATCAGCCCCGGTAAAAGCGCCTTTGATATGACCGAACAGCTCACTCTCGGCCAGATTTAGTGGCAGCGCCCCCATCTGTACAGTTACAAGCGCCGCATCCCGGCGGGGGCTCAGTGCGTGGATAATGGCAGCCAGGCGCGATTTCCCGGTGCCGGTTTCACCTTCAAGCAGAATATTGAATGTTGTTCGGGCAGCACGGGCTGTCTGTTCCACAATTGCCCGTTGGGACGGCGTATCGCCCATCTGCAGCCGCATTGATGCCATTAATTCATCGGAAACACCCTCAATTTCACGCCGTTGCAACAGCGGCAACGCCGCTTTGGTGATGACCGCCAGCAACTCATCCGTATCAACCGGCTTGCGGACAAAAGCAGCCACACCGAGTTCTATAGCCTTAAGCAGGTAGCTGGTTTCAGTAAAGGCGGTGCATAAAATCAACGGCGTGTCGGGTGAGTTCCCCCTCAGGGAGGCGGCCAGTTCCAGACCGGTCATGACCGGCATGCGGATGTCGCTGATGACCAGGTCGGGGCGCTCTGCATCGANCAGCGCCAGTGCTTCTCGGCCATTGGCGGCCAGGATAACCCGGCCGCAGTACAGCTCCAGAAAGGCGGCGGTTTCATGGCGCAAATCATCTTCGTCCTCGGCCAGCAGGATGGTCAGGCATTTTAATAAGTCAGTCGCCATTTTCTGCGGCTTTTGACCGGAAAGGACTTCGGTACCGCACGTATCCTGCGTATCAAGGGCTCGGTCAGTCATAATGATTTCTCCACATGCAGTTCGATTCTAAAGATAGCGCCTTCCTGGCATGGTATCTGACGGAACCTTCCCCCTAGGCTCTCTTCCACGATCATACGCGATATGTACAGACCGAGACCGGTGCCGCCGCTTTTTTCCTTGGTGGTGAAATAGGGGTCAAGTATCCGTGGGGCGATATCCGGCGCTACACCACAACCGTTATCGCTGATATCGATGGACAGGGCGTTATCTTTGCTGATGGACAAACGTACGCTGATACGCCCCGCTTCCGGTTTTCCGTTGGCGCTGCGGCTCTCCAGAATGGCGTCGCGGGCATTGCCCAACAGATTGAGGATGACCTGTTTGAATTCTCTGGGAAAGCCCTCTACCTGCTGCCCGTTATAACCGCTGCAATTGACATCCACGGCAATACCGTTGCTGGTAAGTTGAGGTTCAAAAAGTTTGACGGCGTCATTGATGCAGTTCAAAGGTGAAAATGACTCCTTCTGTTTTTCCGGCCGGTAAAAATTACGAAATTCCTCGATGGTGTCAGACATATATCGGATCTGACGCATGGCGCTAACCTTGAACTCGTCCAGATACTCCGCCGTTATCCCCTGCATCGTTCCCACGGCATGGGTGCGCTGGACAATCATTCCCAGGGTGGCCAGTGGTTGACGCCACTGGTGGGCAATGGCGCTGATCATTTCACCCATGGCGACCTGGCAGGAGTGACTGGCCTGCTTCCGCTCCGTAATGTCGCGAACAATGAGAACCAAGCTGGCTGACCGCCCCTCTATATCCCGGATAAACTGGCCTTTCGTCTCGATATCGAATCTACTGCCATCTGGCCGTATCGCGCGGTAATCGCCTACCCCTGAGAAAAGCCCTTGAAACGCGAGTTTGAAGTCTGATGTTGCGCGTTCTCTGTCCTCTGGTGAGATAAATTCAATGATGTTACGCCCCAGCAGCTCCTCTTCACGTTCGTTGCCGAACATTGAAACACCTGCCGGGGAAACCATTTGGATGGTACCCTCAGTATCCATGATCGTAATGCCATCCGGAGAGGCATTAAGGATTGACCGGTATAATGATTCGCTTTCCTGTAACGCATCTCCAACCCGTTTGTGATCGGTTATGGTGTTATTCAGAGCCGTTGACAAGCGGGAAAAACGAATCGCTATCAGGGTGGCAACAAGCACCAGTGACAGCGCAGCGGCAAGGATGCCATAGATCCATCTCAGATCCTGCTGCGGCGGCTTGGGATCATAGAGAAACCCGTTGAGATTGAAGTTAGGCTTCATCATGCCCAGTCCGGCGTAAATCTCCGCTATGTGGCGCCAGCGACCGGGGTTCATATGCCCGATTTCCACCAGTGACGCTTGCAGCAGCGGTTTCATCTGGTGGGCTTCGAAACGCAGGTGTTCAATGCTGTGTCCGTGGCTGTAATGGGAATGAATCAACTGCACCAGTTCCTCCGGGTGATGCATGGCATATTCCCACCCCTTCAGACTCGCGGCCCGGAAGGCCCTTACCATTGCCGGATTCCGCCTGATCTGACTCTCGGTGGTAAAAAGATTATCGCCGTAGAAATCAATGCCGACCGAGCGGGGGGAATAGAGTTGATACTCATGCCCCGCCTTGCTGAACGGAAATTCTTCGCCGACGATAGTGGTCGACACGGCGTCCGCTGTTCCAGCCAGCAGATCCCCCACATAAAATTTGGGGGTCTGCAGGGCACATTCATTTGGGGTGACACCTTCTTCGCGCAGATACGCGTGCAGTTCAGGGGAGCCTCGTTCTATCATGATTTTGCTGCCGGCCAGATCATGGATGCTTTGTGCGCAGTTTTTATTGAGGGTCATGAGCGCCAGCGGGGAGTGTTGAAATATCACCGCCAGGGCGACCACCGGCGCACCCTGCTCCCGCCGCAACAGCAGATCGGTGGAGCCGACGCCGAACTCCGCCTTGCCCGCCAGAACCTTCTGCACCGTATCGTCACCCGGATTAGCGGGGATAAACTCCACGTCCAGTCCCGACGCTTGGTAATACCCTTGCGCCTTTGCCGCATAATATCCGGCAAACTGGAAATGGTGCTGCCACTTGAGCTGCAGGCGCACCTTGGCGTTTGCCGCCGCAGAAAGCGGACAGAGCAACATGAGCAGCAACGCCAGGCAGCGGAAAGCACCGGCTGCGGGTGTGACTATTGTGAAACATTTCATTGTGGCTGTCCTTTATATCCACTCACATATGTAGTATACTTATCTTGGATGCGGTCACAATCAACCGGAACCCGTTTCAGCTCGTCATTCGTTGTCAAGCGTTGTCAGCGGGTACTGTACTACAAAAATAGTGCATCAGAATAAAATACATTATAACAAGTAATAAAGTAAAGAAACCAGTTGATTGTCAGCTCAACATTGACAAATACACCCATGCATTATTATAGTATGGACATGCGTATTAACAGAGTTAGAGGAGTTTACCCGTCATGCCGATGTACGAATACCGTTGTACAAGCTGCAATCACCAATTTGAGCTGCGCCAGAAATTTTCAGACCCACCTGCGAGCCAATGTCCCCAATGCAGCGCACCCGTAGAAAAAATGATCTCATCTGCCGCTTTCAGCCTGAAGGGTGACGGCTGGTTTAATACNGGTTACTGCCCGAAAACAGAAGCACCAAAACCGGCCGCTTGTAGTGGNTGCGCCTGTTCGAAGGAATAAGCATTGAGAAGCACNCGGCTAAAAAANGATTTATAACTTNTTTTAGCCACGGACACACACGGACAAANGCTTGACGGTAAAGCCTAAAAGCTTTTTATGGGTAAAACATANGTGCATCTTGATTTTGTCCCGCTTCTGTCAGTGTGGGTCCGTGGNCAAACNCTTATTCTTTTCGACTGTACTGAGTTGTTTGCAATTTTAATTGAATNTTTTTCNACCCNCCGGAGGCCCCCAATGAAGGTCAAAAAAGCCGTNTTCCCNGTTGCTGGCCTCGGCACCCGTTTTCTCCCGGCCACCAAATCGTCCCCTAAAGAGATGCTGCCGCTGATAGACAAGCCGCTGGTGCAGTACGTTGTTGAGGAGGCGGTGGCTGCCGGCATTGAGCAGATTCTTTTTGTGACCGGTCGCAGTAAACATAATATTGAGGATCACTTCGATATTTCCTTCGAACTTGAGGCGCATCTCTACGACAAGGGGAAGGATCGGGAGCTGTCACGGGTACGTGAAATAGCCGAAATGGTCAACATTTTCTATGTACGCCAGCATCATGCCATGGGACTCGGCCATGCCATCCTTTGCGCCAGGGATTTTATCGGCAACGAACCCTTTGCTGTTCTGCTGGGGGATGACATTGTTGATAGTGATCGCCCCTGTCTCGGGCAGCTGCTGGACGTTTTCGATCAGCAGGGGGGCTCGGTACTGGCGTTGGAAAAAGTACCGATGGAAAGCATCTCTTCGTACGGGTGCGTGGCGGCTGATCAGATAAGCGAACGCACCTTCCATGTGACCGACATGGTCGAAAAGCCACCCCGCGATGAAGCACCATCCGATATGGCGATTATCGGCCGCTACGTTCTGACACCACGCATTTTTGATATTCTCCAGAATCAGGAAGCGGGCAAGGGTGGAGAGATCCAGTTAACCGATGCCATCTTGGCACTGTCAAAAGAAGAGAGGGTGTACGGTTGCTTGTTTGAGGGGTTGCGTCATGATTGCGGTGATAAACTCGGTTTTTTGAAAGCTACCGTTGATATGGCGCTGAAACGGAAGGAGTTTAGTGCGGAATTTGAAACGTATCTGAGGCAGCGGTTGGCGTGATATCTTATTTGATCCAAAAAAACAGTCCACCACGGAGGCACAGAGACACTGAGAAAAGACTTTGAGCTTTAAATCTTGGTTTTCTCTGTGTCTCTGTGTCTCCGTGGTGGGTTTTTAGAAAATCAGAATTACTTCTCCTCAGCGACCGCCTTTGCAGCATCTCTTTTCGGTCCCCATCCCTGCCAGACAAATTCCGGATCTATCATCGGATCGTAGTAACCGGGCTGCGGAACCACGCAGAAAATTGTTTCCGCTATCCCTATCACACCCCGATACAAGGTCATCCCGACCCCCTTGATCGGTCCGACAATATAGCCGACCGGACCCATGTCGCGCCCGGTCAGAATCGTCTGTTTCGGGAGCTCAACAATACAGGTAACCGCATTGGTGAGCCCTCTCGTAAACTTGACGGCCATTTTCTCCACAATCATTTCAGGCTGCTGATCGGCAGTCGCCAGAGCCGGCCTCAGGGCAACAAAAACAAGCACTAACGCTGATAACAACAGAACTTTTTTCATACGGTCTCCTTTTTAGTAAGTTAGAAATATTTTCTGCGGGTTTTCTGTAGAAAATTATTTCGGTAACGCACATATCCTGTTTATCAGGGTTAGGTGTGACAATACGCTGATTTTTCATTTCTTTTCAGACTCTTACCACAAAGAAACAGCCCTTGCAAGCATCACAGGTCGAATAGAGTCGGCTCTTGGGGCAGAAAGGGCTCAAAGCGTTTTTGCACATGCCGCAACTTTCCGATGTAGTAAGGCACATTGATATCCGGATGCGCCGGATCAAACGCGGTCACCGGACGACACTGTTCATACGCGGTGACATCCCTGCCGGAGCCGCTGACATAGTAGCTGACGTGGTCGCCAGCACGGTAGGGCTTGCCCGAAGCAAGGGCGATCTCCAGCGCCGCTGAATGATTGCGCGTGCCCAAACGAATCTTTTCTCGATAGCTTTCCGGTAACTCGTTGAGTGTCTCGCTGCGGGCCACCCAGGCGACATCCAGCCCGCGCGAACGGAGCCGGGCAACATAGTTGTCAAATAGCTGTCCCACGGTGTGAGCTTTTCCGCTCAGCAGTAGTTCTATGACATCCCGCATGAATTCCCGCAGATATGGTTCCACACCACGCGAACGAAGCCCGCTCCCCTTGATAACCATCCTGCCATCGTACTCCTGCAAGGCATAATTTTTGGTTTTATAGGCAAACATTGATCGATAGCGCCCGTCCAGTTCGACCTCGATTCCTTCCGGTAATTGCTGAGATATACGCCCTACCAGCGCCCGTTCCGCACCCTCGGTGGCACATCCGTCCGGTGGTCTGAAATAGATGCCGTCCGTATCAACTTCCACCGGCGTGGCCCCTTCGGAGACAAGCAGATCGATCATATTTTTGATCGTGACCCGCCCCAGACGGGTCACTTCGGCAGCGGCCGCCGGGTCGGAAAAGTTGTGCAGTGCCGCTCCCAGGTACCCATAGAATGAGTTGATCAACACCTTGAATACCTGCTGAAGCGCATCAAAATAGTACCGTTCTGAATCCTCTGCAGAATCCCGTGCCAGCTGCTTGGCGGTCAGCCTGAAAGTGCGCAGCTCTGCCAGGATCGGGAGAAACAGCCCCAGAGTATCCTTGGCGGGGGCAAGGCGGTATGTCAGCATCAACGAAGGGTAGAGCGACGCCACGTCACAATGGACAATCGGAGCGACAATCCCCTGAACGGAGGACTCCGTATAGCCACCTTCAAAAGGGGTGACAGCGGGAGTACGGGCGGGGATGGCGTGGCCGCGGTGCAGATATTCGCGCAGGAAGAGCGCGTTGATGCGGGTGGCGTTACCGCGAATGACGCAGCTTTGAAATGAGTAGGGGAACATGCGGCTCTGCAGGAACCAGGGATAGCCGAGCAGCCGGAACAGAGAGAGCGTCTCCCGGACATCGTCGAGGTTGTAGCGATACAGCTGCTCCGGATCACTCCGGAATGTGGCTGAAATCTCGCCACCCTCCAGATAGGTACGATCTGCGGCAGCGATACCGAAATGCCGGGCGACCACTTTGAGTCCGTGACTTTCAAGGTTGCGGCCGGCGATATCATACAGCTGCACCAGAAAGTAGGTATCGATAATATGCCGGCCATAGACATCCCAGCGCGGGTATTCTACTGTTTTATCGGCAAGATTCCAGCGCGCATGGTGTGTGATGCGCGGAGCTGTCCCGTTACGTCCCCAGTCCAACCGGATGCCGTGCCGCTGTGCCCGGCGGCCGATATAGTCGAGGTCAAAGCGAAATATATTGTGGCCGGTGATGACATCCGGGTCATACTGATGGATCGCGTCGTTCAGGGCCTGCAGAAGTTCCGGCTCACTCATCTGGTCACCCCGCAGCACGATCTCCTCACCATGGGAATCCTTGAGCGCGATAGAAATGATCCGGTCTTCCGGGCGCTCCGGATTCGAAAAGCCATATCCCCCGGCACAGTCGGTTTCAATATCAAGCGCCAGACAACGGAGCTCGGAGAATTCCATACCTTTAAAGAGTGTGGTACCGCTGGCCAACATATATTGATGGGAAAAATCGGGCAGGAACAGGTAGGGAGCGTCGGGGGCGGAATACCCTTTACCGGTTTTTGCCGCCAGAAAATCACGGGCGATCAGACAATCGCTCCAGGAATCAAACAACAGCTGGCAGCGGAAAAGCCCGTCACCAGCCAGTTGCCTCACCGCACACGGAGCGCGGCAACCGGCAACCACCCCGGGATCAGTGACCAGAATGAAGGGCTTAAACGGTTCATCATGGAAATGCACGCGACCGGCTGTCCTGAAGAAGAGCCGGATACAATGCCCGACCGACTCCACAGCGATGATGCCGGTTCGTTCGTCATGCCCGAAAAGCAGCGGGTTATGTCCGATGGTGCTGATTGGCATGGGTAAGATCAACCCCTCCCCGCTCCCTTTAGGCCCCAGAGGGTCCTTATCAGGGGAGGGCCTTTAAAACGCCCCCCTGAAAAGGGGGGATTGAGGGGGGTTGGTTTTGGCAGGACTACAATCCGGCTTTCTGTTTCAACAGGGCGGCTTTGTCGGTCCGCTCCCAGGTAAATTCAGGCAGCTCACGGCCGAAGTGACCATATGCGGCGGTTTTACGATAGATCGGACGGAGCAGGTCAAGCTGTTCGATGATGGCGGCTGGACGCATGTCGAATGTTTCGCGAACCAGAGCGGAAAGGCGTTCTTCAGTCACCTTTCCGGTGCCAAAGGTGTGAACCATGATCGAAACCGGCTGGGCTACGCCGATTGCGTATGCCACCTGAACTTCGCAGCGATCGCAGAGTCCTGATGCGACCAGATTCTTGGCAACATAGCGCCCCATGTAGGCGGCCGAACGGTCAACCTTGGAAGGATCTTTGCCGGAGAAAGCGCCGCCGCCGTGGCGACCCATGCCGCCGTAGGTATCGACGATGATCTTGCGACCGGTCAGCCCGCAATCGCCCATCGGGCCACCAACGACAAAGCGGCCGGTCGGGTTGATGAAGTACCGGGTATTGGCATCGAGCAGGTGTGCCGGAATGACCTTCCTGACCACTTCCGCAATAACCTCCTCCTCAATCCTTTTGTGGGTCACATCAGGAGTATGCTGTGTGGAGATAACAACCGTGTCGATGCGGCTCGGCTTGCCATCAACGTATTCGACCGAAACCTGGGACTTGGAGTCGGGACGCAGAAAGTCCAGCTTGCCGGATTTGCGCACTTCAGCCAGCTTTTCAACCAGCTGGTGGGCCAGTTGAATCGGCATCGGCATCAGTTCTTTCGTTTCGTTGCAGGCATACCCGAACATAAGCCCCTGGTCGCCGGCCCCCTGTTCCTTATGCAGCCCCTCTCCTTCCGAAACTCCCTGGGAAATATCCGGTGATTGACGGTCAACAGAAACGAGCACGGCACAGGTATCGGCATCAAAACCTATCTCCGAGTCGGTATAGCCGATGTCCTTGATGGTCTGACGGGCGATCTCGGAATAGTTGACCACGGCATGTGTGGTAATCTCGCCGGCAATTACCACCATACCGGTGGTAACCATGGTTTCGCACGCCACCCGGGCCGTAGGGTCCTGAGTGAGAATTGCATCAAGAATTGCGTCCGAAACCTGATCGGCAACCTTGTCTGGATGCCCTTCGGATACGGATTCTGAAGTGAAGATAAATTTTTCTGCCATGACGGTTGACTCCTCTCGGTTCTTATGTATATTTTCTTGCCTGGAAGCTTTATTAAACTCTAAAAATATCGACAGGCTACTGATTTGTCAAGCGAAGAGCGGAAACCCATTATTCCGTTTGACTTCGTAGCCGCAAATTGTACACTACATACGTATTACATTATCGCACCTGAGGCGGTCGCCATGCCCAAAGCAATCAATTTTTTATTTTTTCTTCTTATCTGTACAGCGCTTCCTGCAACAATATCCGCTGCGGGCAACCGGCCGGTCGATGTCTGGAACTATTACCACTTCGACGGCATCGCCTTCACGCCCGGCCCCGCTGTTGACGGCAGCGCTTTTGTTGCGGTACGTGGAAAGGTGCAGCCGGTCATTTTGACAGCTCAGACAGCACCTATTGAGCAGATCGCACTTCCGGATGGAGCCGGTGTCATTGCCGGGATCTGCTATCTTCAAAGTTCCGGAGGCAAGCTTGGTGGTGGCAGCGGATTCAAGCCATACCCGCGCGTACCGCTCCTGATCTCCACCGGAGGCAAAGAACTTGTTACGGTGCAAACCGATGACCATGGCTATTTCGTGGTGGTTCTGCCAGCTGGAACCTATTCCGTCGGCAGCGGACCATTTACCGCCGAGATAACCGTAGAAAGAGGCATAACCACACTCGTCCCGCTCAGGGCCGGTAAAAGGATGGTGGATTGATGATTACCGTTTTCGTAAGATTAACGTTTACGCTTTTTTCCCTGTACGCACTCTCCCTGCCCGCTATTGCAGGACAGCTTGACGATCACTATCTGGCCGCATTCGGCGCCCAGGATGCACCACTGAACGGCAGCGCCCTGCAGAAGGCCGTCCTGCTCCCCGCAACGGAGGCGGGTAACATCCCACATTGCGGCACGCCGCTCAAGCACGACCTGCAACGCGACTGGAACAGCCTGGAACCGGCCACGCGGAAGACCCTGGCCAAACAGCTGGCAGCGCCGACGCTGAGCGGCACCGAGTTGACCTTTCCCTCGACAGGTGGCCACTTTCTGATCCACTATACCGTCAGCGGTTCGGACGCGGCGACACCCGCCTGGGTCCAGACGGTGGCTCAGACCTTTGAGGATGTGATTGCTTCCTACGTGGCCCTTGGCTGGAATCCGGCACCCACCATCCACGGGGCACCCTACGACGTCTATCTGCGGGATTTGACTCCCCTGAGTCTCTACGGCCAGACAACCTCAAGTCAGTCTGTTCCGTCAGCCGGTTTTGCCAATGCTTTTACCAGTTTCATGGAGATCGACAACAATTTTACCGAGGATATATACACCAAGGCCTCTTCGACCAACGGGGTGCCGGTCTTCACCCCTCTCCAGAGCCTGCAGATCACTGCCGCCCACGAATATCACCATGCCATTCAGTACGGTTATAACTTTTATTTCGACATCTGGTATGCGGAATCAACCTCCACCTGGCTCGAAGATGAGCTGTATGATGACGTCAACCAGAACTACAACTACATCCCCGCCTGGTTCAATCACAGTGCGCTCTCACTTGACACAGCGGCGAGCACCACTACAGGCGGTGGGTACGGCCGCTGGATCTTCAACCGCTACCTGGCGGAAAAAAATGGCATAAACATGATCCGTGGCGTTTGGGAAAAGGTGGCTGGCCTCGCCAGCCCTGGAAACGGCGCCGATATACCCATGGCGCCAGTAATCGACAGCCTATTGTCCACTACCTCTGGCAGCTCACTCGGCAGCGATTTTTTCGGCTTCGCCAAGCGCGTCTATCAGCGCAACTGGTCATCGCACCCAACAGAGATCGGACTCATCCACCCCTATTCACCGCTGACCAAATATTCCGTTTCCACCATCCCGATTGACGCCAACACGTCTCCGGCCCCAACAATTACATTGCCGCACTACTCGTTTGCATACTACCGATTTGTGCCCATATCAGGGACTCCTAGCAGCCTTCCGGTCACGCTTACCGGCACCAGCGGCATCAAGGCAACGCTTTTCAGGAAGAATGGCTCGACAATCGATGAATTTCCTTTTACCAGTGTGAACGGCGCGACGATAACCGTTCCCGGTTTCAGCACCTCTACAGAAGTCATACTGTTGATCACCAACATCACCACCAGCGATAATCACAGTGCCAATTTCAGCACCAACGGCACAGGCCTGCCGGTTACGGAACCCTCCGGCGGAACGGTATACCCACC
>JGI24147J20444_1000748_pt1 | contig 18286 bp, 12 predicted proteins | sample BarGraIncub1133A_FD_20444 | JGI IMG/M metagenome (IMG submission 20444) | reverse complement strand
CCCGTTTCGGCAGCCAGGTGTATCACTGCATCCTGACGCTTCAAGGCCAATTCCCAGTCTTTACGGTCGGTAACAGAACCTTTAATAAAATGCACTTTACCAGAAATAGACAAAAAGAGCGGAGAATCATTTTCTGGATCTTCGCCGTGTATCTGAGGCGAAAGGTTGTCCAATACTGTTACCTTGTATCCTTTAGCAATAAGTTTTAATGCCAGATTGGAGCCTATAAAACCTGCCCCACCAGTTATTAGTATATTTTTCATAATTCTGTAAAATTTCCTTCGCCATCGGTCTTTAGCCAAGCTTTTTTTTCGAACGAATAACGTTTAACAATTCTTGCGGGAGCACCTACAGCAACACAATAATCTGGAATTGATCTTGTTACAACCGAATTAGCCCCAATAACTGTCTGTTTGCCAATATCTGAGCCAATAATACAAACATTCTCACCAATCCAGGCACCATCCCCAATATGAACATTATTGATTTGTTGAATAGGTTGTAAAATAATAGGTTTTTGTACATCTGAATATGTATGCAGATTGTCTGTTATATAGACTTTATCAGCCATCAAAACATTTTGACCAATTTCAATCTTTGAAATAGAATAGATATGAGCGAAATTACCGATATAGGACCCTTCACCAATGCTTATTGTGCAATTCAAGCAACCTGTAATCGGATTAGCAGCAAGCCAGGACATTCTTCCAATCCAGACCCTTTTACCAATATAAATATTCTGTGGATTCTCTAATCTGGCAGACTGAGGAATATAAGACTCTGCTCCCATACTGCCTAAAATACATTTGTAGTAGGGCGTAATGAATAGCCTGTGGGAAACTGTCCGAAACTTTTGAAAAATGCGTTGAATTATCAAAATTCCCATGTGATATTCTCTTTTATTAACTTCACCGGATTTCCGGCATAAACACCATTTCCAATATCCAAAGTCTTATTGACCATCGAGTTGGCTCCTATTACACAATTATTTGGAATCTGAACACCTTTTAATATCATACTTCTACTGCCAATCCACACATTATCTCCTATGATAATAGGTTTGGTTGGATTAACCACCTCCCCCTTATCATTCCTGATAGAATGTAAATCAGTGTCCATAATCAAAACATCCCAAGACAAAAGACAGTCTTTTCCAAATTGAACCCTTGAATAGGCCACGATAGACGTTTCAGCCGAAATGGAAAAATTTTCTCCTAGAATTAGAACTCCGTTAGAACCAACAGCGATTTTTGAACCATGGCCAATTTCAGTTCTACCCTTGAAAACAACAGTGCCAGAAACATCCCAAATTGTTCTGGACACCTTATCATCAAAAATACCAATATCTCCAAAACCTAGTCGAACAAGTCCACTTGATATGGGACAATCCAGCTTGATTTTACCGGACATCCTACGCAAATAAACCTTCCTAGATATTAGTATTGGTAAATGAATGGCCTGTTTAAAAGGTAAATACTTTAAATTAAAGTATAATGACCTTATGCTTATTCTTTTTAAGAATTTCAAGTATAACCCTATTTTTTTCATCGGATTAGAATATGTCATCTTTATACTTTCTTTTTGAGAATAAAGTCTTTAGCCGTTTTTATTATATCATTTTTTCTCAAAACAACACCATATAAAATAATAGATAAGACCAAAATAAAAATTGTTTTCATCATATTATTCAACCAAATGATATCTAAAGTAAATAAAATGATACTACCAACAATCAAAAATAGTGAGATGACTATTATTTCCCAATCATTAAAGGTAAAAATATTTCCGAAACTAAGTTGAATTCTTTTCTGATAAAAAATAATTGTAACAAGAGATCCTATAATTAGAGCTATTCCCCAAGCCATAATAATGCCATATCCTCCCCAAAAATAGCCAAATAAACATCCCAACGCGATATTAACTAATGCCATTATTAAATGTGATAGCAAAGGTATATTCAAACGTCCTTCACCCATACAACTAAAAAAAGAGGGTCCACTCATAATATTAACAATATATCCAATAGTAAGAATATAAACTGAATAGATGAAATGGTCGGATAAAGACCCTATCCATAGAAAGGAGATCATCGGTGTCAATAAAATTAATAATGTGGAAAGTGGAAAAGTAAACAGTAGCATGATCCGGTTCATTTTTGAATAAAAATCAATCCGGTATTCTTGAGATTTAATCTTAACAGTTTGAGCGATTACTGGAATAACTACTTGATTAGCACTTACCAGTAACGAGCGGAATTGATTCACTAAACGATTTGCTAATTCATAATGTCCCAACAAGGCTAAGCCACCATACTTACTTAGAAGCAATTTTGTGGTCGGTTCGTAGAGTAACTGACAAATTGAAACAGCTTGAAATTTAAGCCCATAGCCAAAAAGCTCAAAGAATGATTTTTTGCTCCACTTCCAATATCTTATTCTATTGAATGGATTAATTTGTATCATCAGCACCAGCGAAAAGACTAAGACGAATATTGCCTGTAGAAATTGAGCTATTGCAACACCTTTCAATTGAAAAAAAGGAGTTAATAGGATGGTTCCAATATACATGACCATACCAGAAAGAATGTATATAAAGTTTCGGATGTAGTTCTTTTGGTATCCCTCTAAAACAGAAGTAAAAACCCCAGACAGTGCATTGATACAAAGACTACCCAAAGACAGAGGCAAAATAGAATACGCCAGTTCCAAAAACTGTTCATCAATTACTAAATGCAAAAAATATTTAGCTCCAAATAAAATAATCAAAGAAATAATTGAAAATAGTAAAGCCAAAGAAATAAAAGATGTCAATATCAACTTACCAATCTTCTCCTCTTTTTTTTCGGCCAGATAATCTGCCACAAACTTCACCAAACCGGATGTTAAGCCCAGATTTGCCAGATTTGCAATAGAAGAAAAAGAGAGTATCAGAGACCAGACACCTAATTGCTGAACACCAAGTGTATTCAACAAATATTTATATAAAAAAAAGTATAATATTGCAGTAAATGCAACCTGAATCATAGACGAGGTTGCATTAATTGTTAGTTTATTCTTGGTAGAACTCATTTTTTAAGCTGTCAATAGACTAGGATCTTTCTTTAAAACATGGTAATATTCTCTACCTAGTACAAAGCCAGCCCCCAAGAAGGTTCCCAAAAACATACCTACCAACAAAATAGATATTCTATTCGGTTTAGATTTCTTGAAAGGCACTACTACCGGTTTCAGAATGGCAAATACAGGCGTATCATTCTTTACCTGTATCTCCGCTTGTTCTAATTGCTTGGCTAGTTCTGAATAAACTGAATTTGCGATATTGTAATCGTTTTCCAAACGATCTTTCTCAGTACCTGCAGATGCAAAAAACATATTTTGGTTTCTGTCTTTGAAATCTGCTAATCTTGCCTGAATATTGTAAAAATTTGCTTTCTTCTCGTTGTATCGTTGACGAATAAAGGCAAGTTGGTTCTTCGACTTTTGAATCTTATAACCGGTAATTTTTTCTTGCAAAAGGTCCTGTGTCCTTTTAGCCACTTGAGCAGCAAGCACTGCTTCAGGGAAACGTGTAGTTACAGTAACATACCCATCTTTTTTATTAACCTGAACATTGATTTGCTCTCTAAGGGCAGTAATCATTTTATCCTGATCTTTAGTGATATAAATGATGCTATCATTCTTAGTCTTTGCTGCCATGGGTTGTTGTTTGCGAATAGCTTCTACTATAACACCAGGTAAACCAAGGGTAAATTTCCGGACAGCTTCCAGGACACCAGGTTTCTTATGCTTGTAATAGTCGAACATATTCACTGGTTTAGCCACATCCTTGAACGTATATTTGGAATACATGATATCCAACATAAAGGACTCTGAATTAATGATTTGAGGATAAATAACCGGAGAAATATCAGAACCAGCATCCACATTAAGGTCAAATCCTGCAATGGCAGCCAGAGATGATATCTGACTCATTCCACCTCCACCACTCGATTCACTTTGCAGCATCATGACAGTAGAAGCTGTATACTCTTTGGGTGTAAGTATGGCTACGAGTAATCCTATAACTGTACCAATACCCAGACCATTAAGAATGATCCTTTTTTCACTCCACAATTTTTTCAGGATAACGACATAGTCGATTTCGGAAATTTTAGAAATATACTTGGAAGTAACGTCTTTTTCGTTCATATCTAGGTTTATTGTCGTTTTTATCTTAACACAGCCGCTGCTGCAATAGCCAGTGAAGCGAATGTACTGGCTATCGCAAGCCATCTGCTTATATCTACATGTGTTTTATCCGGTTTTTCAGGTACAATAATCTTGCTGCCAGGCAGCACTTTTGGGTATTGGTTGCCTATCAAAAAACCTTTAGTCACCTTGGTTGTTCCATCACTATAAACTACATAGACTCTTTTCTTATTGGCATTATCCCAGAAGCCCCCTGAACGATCTATATAGTATTTGGCATTCCTATGAGGTTCATAAGCCATACTGATTGGATTGTAAATAGCACCGGCAACGTGGACTTCTTCAGACACTTCAGGAATATTGATACTATCACCTTCACACAAGTGATAATCATACACAGAACCTGGATTATCCAAAATCTTTTCAAGTTGAAGTTCCACTCTGGCGTTTTCTAAATGTTTTTCCAGTTTAGATCTCAAGGCGTCAGTCTCACTTTTATTTTTCGTTGAAATATTATCCAAAATAACCGTATCCTGAACAGCTTTAGGACGTTGTCTGAAAAGAGTTGCTCCCTGTGCATAAGCGTATGATTTCAAACCACCGGCACGTTGCACCAAGTCAGAAATACGTTCTTCCTTGGAACTGATACTATACTTACCCGGATAAAGCACCTCACCTCCAATGGTAACAGTCTTTTGTTCAAAATAAGAAGGAGCTCTGCGTACATACACATAATCAAATGGCTCCAGTTGGAATGTTTTGGCATTATCTTTGAACCTTAAATTCCTGTCAATATCAAATCTGTAAAGTTTTACCATTTCATTTCTGTCCTGCGTCGATTCCTGATAATTGTGCCTTCTGGAAATTTCCAGATACGATTCACTGGCAGCTTCTTTCAAGCCACCTGCATGAAAAACAAGGTCATTGATAGACATGTTTTCCGAAAACTCAAATTCACCGGGTTTCTGCACTTCCCCATAAATGCGTACAAATCTTTTTTCACGCATACTTGAAATATCCTGAATTACAACCGAGTCTTCTCGCTGAAGCAATATATCGTTCTTTCCGTCAATAATATCAGATAGTATAAAGGACACAGTTTCAGGATTCAAATCTTTCATCCTGCGAATAATCAAACCTCTATCGTTATAAGCATCTTCTCTTAAACCATCTGCTTTTGTTATCAATTCTGATAATTTCATTCCCTTGTCTAAAGCATAAACACCAGGTTGATTGATGGCACCTGTAATATAGATTCGGTTCTCAAAACGATTCAGCAAGGAATCAGCAGAATAAATATCACCATTTTCCGGATAAAAAGACTTAAAATGTTTCTCATCTACGTCTTGTACTTTGCGTTGAGTATCTGTCATTCGAATCACAGAAATTCTGGATTGTAAGGCGTCATCCCTAAAACCACCTACATAACGGAGCATGTCAGTCAGGTTTTCATTTTGCTTGAGTTCATAAAATCCGAGACGCTTGAAAGCATCTTTTACTTCAACCCTGATATCATAAGTGGGAATATAAAGAATATCCTGGTCACGAAGCGAAATGTTATTCTTTACGTCCGAGTTGAGCAAAAAATCGTACACGTCTATCACCTTGATGATCTTATTGTCACGAATTACGCGGATATTACGAAAAGAACCATTTTCATTGGGACCACCACAAAGATAAAGAGCATTAAAAGCAGAAGCAGTAGCCGGCAAAGTATATGTACCAGGTGCTAAGGCCTCCCCCATCACATTTACTTTGATGGAACGCATTTCGGCAAGAGTGACATCAGCCCAGGTATTGGGGTTCGGTCCTCTCATCCCAAAATAAATATTCATCAAGCGGTTTTGTATTTTCGTACGAGCATCCGTAAATGTCATTCCATGTATTTGAATCGCTCCTACACCTGGAATTTGGATGCTACCATTCTGATCAATTACCACATCATATTTCTTTTGGCTGGCTCCCCAAACATTCACTGTTAGCTCATCGCTTACACCAAGTATATAGTCTTTTGGGATGGGGATGTTTACTGAAGGCTCAAACGTTAAGTTTTCAGAATTGAATAACTGATAACCAAATATTTTTTTTGCTTTTTCTTTAGCAATGATCAATGCTTTCTTTGAAAGAACTTCTTTCTTTTTCATTCCCAGTTCTTCTTCTTCCCAATCATTTTTTGTGAGATCTTTAATGCCTTCATCGGAGGAAAACTTCATCTCCCTCATACGCTCTTTGAGTTGATCAATCTGTATATCGGTAGCTCCTTGTGTTTTTGCTAATGCAGATGCTTCATCGATGGATAAACCTTTTTCTTCCATTTTTTTAGCAACATCCCTAATTTGGCTATCACTCATTGATTTGACATCGATATTTTTAAAATCCTGAGCCGAGATTTGAACGGCGAAAATAAATAAGAGAATGAAGCTGGATATAAATCTGAATTTCTGCAACATAATGGACTATTTTATAAAAAAATAATTTATTGACTGAAAAACACTAAAATTCATCACTTCCATCTTTGATGGAAGCGACGATCAATAAAGCTTTCTCGGCTTGCACATAGGCCAAATCCGTATAAAACTTTAGTATAACGTTTAAACATTCAATAAATTGTGGATTAAGGGTGCTTGTTTTTTTATTATTTTTTAATTTTTGAGCGACAAATATACAAAAACCATTGTTAATTGAACATATAGTCAACCCACATTAATCTGATTTTCCACCACTGGATGGTCGTAGATTTCAAACGGAGAATTCTTGCTTTTATATTCCGGTACCAATTCCTTCATTTCTCTGATCATATCCGGAATGTCTACGAAATAAGCTCTTTCAACAATATTTTTTATACTCTTGGATACTTCCTGAAACTCATATTGTCGTACGGTGGCAATCGTAATTTTCTCATGTTCTGTAGGCACAGTATTTTCCTTAACGTTCAACAGTTCTTCATACAACTTTTCGCCAGGTCTAAGACCGGAGAATACAATCTTGATATCGACATCGGGCACTAAACCGGCCATTTCAATCATCCGTTTAGCTAAATCTAAAATTTTAACAGGCTCGCCCATATCAAAAACGTAGATTTCACCTGTCTTACCAAAAGAAGCAGCTTCCAAAACCAGTCGACAGGCTTCAGGTATCGTCATAAAATAACGGATAATATCCTTATGCGTCACAGTCACAGGACCACCACGCTCTATTTGTTCCTTAAAATACGGAATAACAGATCCATTCGATCCCAACACATTCCCAAAACGTGTTGTCACAAAACGAATCGGATTTCCCTGACGGGCACATTCACCAGCAAAGGTTTGCACATAAATCTCAGCAATTCGTTTGGTTGCACCCATTACATTGGTAGGATTAACAGCCTTATCTGTAGAAATCATCACAAAACTTTCCACGCCATATTGAGCAGAGAAATTGCTCACATTTTGAGTACCCAAAACATTCACTGATATAGCTTCACAAGGATTTATTTCCATCATCGGAACATGCTTATAGGCAGCAGCATGGTAAACAACCTGAGGATTGAATTTCTGAAAAACATAGTCCACCCTATTGGAACTACGCACATCCCCCATAATCAGATCAAACGTCAAATCCGGAAAAGTCCTTTCCAATTCCAATTTCAAGTTATGCAAAGGTGTTTCAGCTGCATCAAACAAAACCAATCTGGCAGGTCTGAATTTAGCCAATTGGCGCACCAACTCACTACCGATGGAGCCTGCTGCTCCAGTTACCAAAATAACTTTGCCTGTTACTTTTCCACTAATACGTTCCAAGTCAATCTTTATCTCATCCCTACCCAATAAATCCTCAAACTGTATAGGTTTCATACTAAAATTCTTACCGGCATTGTTTGCACCTTCAAAAGGTGGAGAAACCATCACTGAAATGCCTTTTTCCAGACAAGTCGTTACAAATAGATGCTCATCCTGGGCTATTTTATAATTGGGAAATAGAATGGTAGAAATCTCATTCTTATGCATAAACCAATTAAAATTATCCATTGACAAGTTGTACACTCTAAGATCCAGTATCCTGGCCTTACTTTTTATCTTGTCAGTGACCAGAAAACCTTTTACCTCATGTTGGCTGGCCGGACTGTTGTTCAACCACTGAGCCAAAGCAATACTGTGATGACCAATTCCCCAAACAAGGGTCTTTTCGCTATGCTTACCGGTATAACTGACCGAATAATAATATAGAATCACAATCAATAATCGCATGATCATCAGGAAAGTCAAGCTGAATATCAACATGTTCAGCACCAGGTACAATCCCAAACGAATATCCCAGTTGTAAAAGCTGATTGTCAGGTAAAATGCTATGCTCGAGCAAAATAATGCCACAAAAACACGCCATAATTCCAGAAAATTCGTATGTCTGATAAGCCCCCTGTATGTTTTCAATATATAAAAGGCTATACTGTTATAAATTAAAAAAACAAAACACCAAAGACGAGCATTCTCAATCGAATAAACTGTATCCACCAAGGACCTGATATAAACTGCAGCCCAATAAGAATCTGCACACAATATCAAATCTATCATAAAGACAATCCATCTGTTAACAAAGGACATGCCCATTATTTTCTTAAAATTCCGTCGTAAAAAGTTACGTACTTTATTCATAACAATAATATTTTTCGGCTTGCAAAGGTAAACAAAATACAAATAATTTGATCCAATTTATCATATTTAAAACAGTCGTTTTTTGTACTTTTGCAGGATAAATGATACACTAATATAACAAAATGACCATGAATTACGATATTGCCATCATTGGGGGAGGTCCTGCCGGCTACAATGCAGCCGAAAAGGCAGTAGCCATTGGTTTTAAAACCATACTTTTCGAGAAAAATCAACTAGGCGGAGTTTGTCTCAACGAGGGCTGCATTCCCACCAAAACCCTTCTCTATTCAGCCAAAATCCTGGACAACGCCAAGACTGCCTCTAAATATGGTATTCTGGTGGAAGGCTCCCCCACTTTCGACCTCAGTAAAATCATTGCCCGAAAGAATAAAACCGTTAAAAAACTGACAGCAGGAGTTAAAATGAAACTGACCAACCAAGGAGTCATCCTAATACCAAACGAAGCCACCATTCAGGGACAAAAAGCCGGAAACATCCTCCTTTCATCCGGTGAAGAAATCTATCAAACGAAATTTCTTTTGCTCTGCACCGGCTCTGAAACAGTTATTCCCCCAATACCCGGATTATTTGATATTGACTATTGGACCTCCAAAGAAGCTCTGGAAGTCCATGATCTGCCACAGTCACTGGCCATCATAGGTGGAGGCGTCATAGGTATGGAATTTGCATCCTTCTTCAACAGCTTAGGAGTCAAAGTCTCCGTCATCGAAATGATGCCTGAAATATTGGGAACAATGGATAAAGAAATCTCCGCTTTGCTCAGATCCGAATACACTAAAAAAGGCATCACCTTCTATCTGGATACTAAAGTCACAGCCGTAAACGACCATCAGGTCACGGTTGAAAAAGCCGGGCAAAGTACCTCCATCGAAACCGTTAAAATACTGGTCAGTGTAGGACGAAGAGCTATTTATAAAGAACTCGGTCTTGAAAAACTGAACATTGAATGCTTAAGGAACGGAGTCAAGGTAAATGAATTTATGCAAACCAGTCATCCACAAGTATATGCCTTCGGTGACATCACAGGTCATTCCATGCTCGCACATACGGCCATTCGTGAAGGAGAAGTGGCTATCAACCACCTCGCCGGAACAAAGGACAGTATAAACTACCAAACCATACCAGGTGTGGTTTATACAAACCCGGAAGTTGCAAGTGTAGGTAAAACAGAAGAAGAGCTCATAGCCAGTAACACCAAATACCACGTCTATAAGCTGCCTATGACCTTCTCAGGCCGTTTTATGGCAGAGAACGAACTATTCAATGGTTTATTCAAGCTCATCACCAACGAAGAAGATCAAATCATCGGATGCCACATATTGGGAAATCCCGCTTCTGAGCTCATCGTCATTGCGGGTATAGCCATAGAAAAAGGTTATACGCTGGATACCTTTAAGAAAATTGTATTTCCCCACCCTACTGTAGGGGAACTCTTTCATGAAAGCTTATACCTGTAAATAAAAAGAATCCCGGTACTATCACTATTTCATGCAGAAAGCGTGATAATATACACGCAATACGCACATAATACGTGTTTTTATGAAAATGTTTCGATTATGTGGCCACTTTCAATTTTGATAAAACAGAAGAGCTGGCAGGTGTATTCGAAAAGACCAAAGATATACAGCGAATTCTCAAAGAGCTTACTTTGTTCACTAATGTACCTATTGAACCGGGGAAGACACTTCTTATTTTTGATGAGATACAGGCTTGTGAAGGTGCACTCAATAGCCTGAAATACTTTTGCGAAGATGCTCCTCAATACCACATTATTGCAGCAGGTTCGTTATTAGGAGTAGCAATACAGAAGAAAAAAATGTCGGTTCCGGTAGGTAAAGTGCAAATAATCCAAACGCACCCTGTTACATTCAGAGAGTTTCTACGCGCTTCCGATTATCAAACATACTCGTATGTGAACAGCATGGAACAAATCGAACCATTACCCGAAATCATCCTCCATATATTAGAAGTAGAATATAAACGCTACCTCGTTTGTGGAGGTATGCCTGAAGCGGTATCAGCTTTGCTCGGGAATAAAGGAATGCAAACGGTGGAAGATGTTTTGCAAAATATCTTAGACCTATACACGTTTGATTTTTCAAAGTATGCTGCTCCGGTTGATATCCCACGAATCAATAGTTTATGGCGCTCCTTACCTTCTCAATTAGCTAAAGAAAATCGGAAATTTATCTATAATGTGATTAAGTCCGGTGCCCGTGCCCGTGAATATGAGGATGCATTGCTTTGGTTGGAAGAAGCAGGATTGATTTATCGCGTTTTCAATGTTTCCAAGCCGGGCATTCCATTAAGTGCCTATCAAGATCTTTCTGCCTTCAAAGTGTACGCTTTCGACTGTGGTTTATTGAGACGTTTGGCCAAACTCTCACCCGAAGTTATTCTATCAGGCAATGCCGGATATATTGAGTTCAAAGGAGCTTTAGCCGAAAATGCCATTTTGCAGGCACTCGTTCCTCAAACGGATGGATTGCCCTATTATTGGAGTTCTCAGAACAGAGCCGAAGTCGATTTTCTCCTGCAACAGGGGGCAATTGTTATTCCTGTGGAGGTAAAGGCCGAAAATCGAATCAGTGGAAAAAGTCTGTCCGTTTATACGTCCAAATTTGAGCCTTCACTAAAAATACGCTACTCAATGAACAACCTGAAAAAAAACGATGGATTGCTAAGTCTACCCTCCTTTCTTGCCGATTGGACATACAAAATAACACGGTGGATCATACAGTAGCAGTAATTACGCTTTAAGGCGTTACGCTTCTAAGCGTAATTTTCAATGTATCGTCTAAAAAACGGATCGCTTATAAAATAGCTATTTCTTCAATTAACAACAATGCATTTTCCCGGTCAATAGTTATTCCGGAAGTGCTAAATTGACGATGTAAATAACTGATCGATTCTTCTCTTTGTAGTTTATTCAACTGAATATGTGAAGCTGAATTGTAAAAAGCCCACTTCTTATTATTAAACATATCGTTTAATAAATGCGTACGACTCCCCAAAAACAAATAGTTTACGTTTTCTGTAGATTTTACTTGAAACTGAAATTTACAAATTATTTAACCTTGTCAGCTTTTTTTCATTATCATTTGCTATCATGGGCATTAACTCCGACTTCGAGAATATATGGCCAAGAAAGTACAGAATAATGCCGGAACACAACAACAATCGGAAGTTATACAAGATAGGATCTTACAGATTGGGAACGTTTGTGGTTAAGCATGCAAAAAAAAATAAATGAACAACGAAAAAATAAAAAAATTCCTGGAAGATGACGATGTCTTTTTTTGAATGAGCGAACGTTTTAATATGTGAAATATGTAACTCTTATATAACATTATATAAAAGTAGGATTAACCAAGGTATCTACCTTTGTCTCAATAAATAAGAAGATCTATTTACTGAATAACTCCCAAGGAGTCGTCCGTAACATGAAAATCCGATTTTAAAAAAAAACGAACTTAAAAACAAAAAAAATGATGAGATCTTTTTTACTAAGCTTAACGTTTATGACTGTGGCGGTTGGTTATACCACCGCTCAGGAAGTCATTACAACGGTTCCTGCGCAAGAACTTGTAACAATCGACCCTGCGCAAATAGCAATTGTCAACACTCCGTCTCCTTGTGATTTCACTCCTGTATCACACTGGTCATTTGGAATTAAGGGTGGTGGAAACTATTTTCGTGTAGCTCCCGGAGCTCTGACACGTACTTATCAAATGCATTTTATCGGTGGAGGTACGCTGGAATACACCATCAACCCTCTTGTCGGTCTTGGTTTAGAATACATGTACAATCCTTATGGGCATTCTTATCAATTAAATGCTACTCAAACAGGAGAATTAGAAGGCCGTACACACGATGCAGTCATGTATGCCTCAATAAATCTGGCAAACTTATTAATTCCTTACAGAACAGATTGCTGGAGTAAATTGAATATTTACGGAGATGCCGGTGCAGGTATTGGTTTCTACCAGTTTAAATTGTCGGATGCCAATGACAATTTAATTGTCGATTCACGTGATTTTGGTGATGGTGTCCCGGAAACTGTAATGGCAAAAGTCGGTTTAAATCTGGAATATAATATAAGCAGAACAATTGCCTTGGGCGGAGAAGTTCAATATCGTTATTACGATAGAGCAAATCTTGGTGGTTATACGATATCAAAAGGCAATAGTGAAGCATTAACTGCAACCATCGGCCTACGATTCAAACTTGGTGCTACCGGCAACAAACAACATGCCCGCAATATCAGTATGTGCGAATATTATCCCAAACCAGCTCCGGTTATCATTGAAAAAATCGTGAAAGACAATACCATCGAAACACTAAAAAGATTGGATGCACTGGAAGCCAAGAATGATTCGCTTAACGCAAAAATAAACAGAATCAATGACAATAGAATTGTTATTTTGGCCAAAGATTCAGCTGAAGAGATCACCTCTTTCCCAAATATAGAATTTGAATTTGCTTCAGATAGAATTACAGAAGATTCCTATTCAAGCTTAGATCAAATTGCTGTTCTTTTAAAAGACAACACCAGTTCAGTCAGACTAAATGTAGCCGGTTATACCGATTATATCGGAACCGAGGAATATAATCAAACACTGTCCGTAAAAAGAGCAAACGCAGTAAAAACGTATATGTTGAAAAAGGGAGTTCCTGCTTCAAGTATTGATATTATCGGTTATGGAGAAGAACGCCCCATTGCAACAAACGAATCAGATGCAGGTCGTCAAAAAAATCGTCGTGTTGAGTTCGAAGTAACGAAGTAAAACATAATAACAGATATTCTGCTTTTCAATGAAATAAATCAACAATAGTCACATAAAAACTGATGTATCTCATTGGTATGTAAATTACAACTGAAAAGTGATGAAGAATCTGCTATTTATTCATTATATTCATTGATAATGCAACATAGTAACGTCCAGATGGAGTCGTGAAATTGTCACTACTCTTGATGGACGTTATTTGATTGAAGAATTCTTTCTTTTGAGAGATCCAATACGATGTCATCCCTTTAGGGATATTATCCCTTCATATAATCATCTCACTTTGTTCGCTTTTTTTCATTATGTAAAAGCACTATTGAAGTGGAAGAATAACACCCAGCGTAGTCGCAATTTCACTACTCAGCATTTTTGCATTACTTCCGGTAACATATACCCTATAGCCCTGATCAGCAAGACGACGCGCAAGCTTTTCCCAATACTCTACAATCTGAATCTCATCCAAACATTTCTTCATAACAAACCTTGATCAAATCCAAATCAAAATTTTAATCAAATCTTTCTCCATTTCAAATCATCGATTATATTCGACAAATATGGACTATTTTATCTAATATGCAAGATAAATTATTAAAAATAGTACAACGAAATTAACACTCATTTATATGCTGGTCTGCCTGTCAATGAGTTAAAAAATAAACGTGTTGAATATTGCGGATTATCGATGATAGAATGGGCGTAGGAGATTTGAATTTCAACTGCCATTGAAGATGGACGGTTACGGAGTGATTGAGATCATCCAGAAATGGATACATTCAGCGTACCCTAATTAAGTAAAAAATATAGTAATAAAAATGAAAGAAGCAACCGGACTGATTTTAATCCGGTCGCTTCTATCACTGAACTTTTAGTTGTTAATTACTTTTAATGTTGAAACAGCATTACTTTTTTCAACAATGCTAACTAAATAAACACCTTTTGATGGGAGTTTAATAACTGCATCATCTGCAACAGATTGAAGTTGTGCCACCAATGCTCCGCTAAAGTTATAAACTTTCACAGTAGCATCTTTTACTCCATTAATGTGTAATTCACTATCAATAATATAAGCGTTAAAGTTATTCGTTTTATTATTGACATTAGAGACTGATGTAATAATATCAATTCCTACACCTCTTAAAGTTGGAAAATTATTGGCGTTGATCTTCCATATAGTTGTAAAATCCCAGCTTAAATCAGTGTAAGTGTTTTGTAATTGTAAATCACTTAATGATTTTGTTGCTAGAGGGTCTAAAACAGTACCACCATTAACAGCAATGGTGAGAGGATCGATAACCATATCAGAACGGTAAAAACAATCCGTAATAGTTGCGGCATTTCTGGCAACAAACGGGTGAGTTGTACCACCAACTATACTGGTTGCAGCTGAGACAGAATTAATAAGACTTACACTGCCATCTTCTGTAATTGAAACAAGTCCACCTGCATTATTTGTCCAACCTGTTGTTGGTGCTAATACTGTTCCTGCAAAATAACAGTTTGTCATCGTCAAGCTGCTTACTGCACCTGCAAGTCCACCAGCTTGTGAACTTCTTGTTGAAACATCAGCATTTGCATAACAATTAGTTATAGTTGTCAGTGTTCCTCCGGTTGTACCACCTATGATCGCTCCAACATGGTCATTCCCTTCAATTCTTCCGGTTACAAAATCCTGAGAAACAGTTGTTCCACTTGCTTTACCAATTAATCCACCTACATCAGAACTTCCTATTACACTGACTTGTGTCAAAGCCAGCTTCTTAACATTTGCATTGGATGTTACACCAAAAAGTCCTAAACGACTTGACCCTGACTGATTTATTTTCAAATTGGAGATGGTAAAACCTGCTCCATCAAATATACCCGTAAAAGGCGCTGCATCTGTACCAATAGGTGCCCAATCGGCTATTGATGAAAGATCCAAATCATTCTTGAGAATATAATTTCGTGCAAGATTATTTTTTATGTTCACCAAATCGTCAACTGTACTAATTTCTAATGTTGCATTGGGATCAAATACTTCTATTGCAAATGTAAGATCAGCTTGTGCTAAAGCGGCACTGGCTGCTGAGGAAATAGTCACATTTACCGTTCCTGCTGCACTGCCGGTAAAGGTATAACCCAAACCAGAAGGTGTTGAAGTAAAAAAGGTATTAGTTGGAATAGTGAATGATACTGCCTGTCCCAAAGAACCATATCCTTTTACAGTTGTAGCATTTCCAATGCTTATAGTCTTTTTATCAGTTGTCACACCAAGAATCGAAGCTGTAACAGGTGCAGTTTGCCATCTGAGTATTGGATAAATTTTACCCTCATCGGCAACTGTCCATACCGTTGTCATATCCCATCCCAATGTTGTACCATAAAAAGCGGCAGTCTGAGCATCTGCTTTTGTTACATTTGCTCCGTGAAGTTTTGTGGTTGCAATGTTTGCATCATCAATAGGCATTAGCGCCAATGATGTTACATTATTTCCTTTTAAGAACTCATCCAGACCATAATTATTTGTTAAAGTAGGATTCTGTCCGTTAAAACTTCCAACAATACGTCCAATTGCTCCTCCAATGATAAAAGGAGACAAACATACACTATTAGAAATTGTTGTAGCACCTTCTAGTAAACTGATAAAACCACCAGTATTTGAATTACTTGTAATTACCAAACCTGAGAAGAAACATTTATCGATGGTTGCGTTATTATCAACACCGACAAATCCGCCAGCTTGTGAAGAACGCGAAACCACATTCGCCGTTGAATAACAATTGCGAATAACAGAACCTGAATTCAAATTGCCTACAAACGCACCAACGTGGTCACTACCTTCTATATAACTATTCGTTACATAACATTCTGTGATCGTTGTATTGTTTGCATTTCCTACCAAACCGGACACATCCGAATTTCCAACAAACCGTGCATTTTCAATACCCAATTTGGTAATAATTGCTCCACTCAAAGTGGTAGAAAAAAGTCCTATTGTATTCGTTGTTGAATTGAAAGTCAATCCTTTAATAATATGACCGTTTCCATTCAGGGTGCCGCTAAATCCTGCTATTGGAGCCCATGGTGCAATGGAAGACACGTCAATATCATTCATAAGAATATATTTACGTGCGGGATTACTTTTGATATTCACAAGATCAGCAGGAGTTGTAATCTGAATTTCAACAGCAGGATCATAAACTTCCAGGTTGAACGATAGACTTGCTGCTGTCAGATAAGATTGTGAAGCTGATACTGCAGTTACAGTTTCTGTTCCTGCAAGGGCAGCTGTGTAGGTTATTATGTTACCAGTTGTTACTGAGGTAAAAAACGTTGTTGCAGGGTTAGATATGCTTACTGCCTGACCAATCGATCCAAAAGGAATTGCTGAATAGGTAGCTCCCAGAGCAATACTTTTTTTAGAAGTCGAAAGACCAAGAATAGAAGCAGTAATTGGACTTTGTTGCCATTTAAGCGTAGGATAGATTTGTCCTTCACCAAGCATAATCCATGTATTGGTCATATCCCAACCTAAAGTTGTACCGTAAAATGCAGCTGTCAGAGCATCTGCTTTTGTTACATTTGCTCCGTGTAATTTATCAGTACCAACATTTGCATCCGTAGGAGCTATCACAGACAATGAAGATGGATTGCCTCCTTTTAATAATGCATCCAACGCAAAGTTATTAGTAAGTACATTTGGTTTACCATTTGGATTTGCCAAAATACGACAAACGGTGCCACCAAAAATATAAGGTGTTAAAACGACACTGTTCTTAATCACATTTACTGTTCCACCGTCAATCAGTGGAGCTATTCCTCCAACATTCGAACCTCCGTTAGTAGTATAAACCAGACCTGAGAAGTAACAGTTTTCTACAGTTCCATCCAACAAAAGACCGGCTATACCGGCAACCTGATACGACCTCGAAGCAACTACTGCCGTAGCATACGAGTTTTTGATTAAACTGGTTGCTTTCAAAGCTCCTGTTATTCCACCCACATGGTCACGTCCTTCAATATAACTGTTGGCTACATAACACTCGGTGATGGTTGCTCCAGTGGCTACACCAACGATGCCACCCACATCGGCATTTCCAACAAAGTTTGCATTTTCGATTCCTAATTTAGTAATAGTAGCACCTGCATTGGTCGATGCAAAAAGACCAACTGAATTTGTGTTGGCATTACTAAATGAAAGTCCGTAAATAACGTGACCGTTTCCATTTAAAGTTCCGCTAAAACCTGAAATAGGTGTCCAGCCACTGGTCATTGTAATATCAGCAGTGAGTCTGTAAGAATCTGCCGTATTTAAAGCAATGTCTCTTAATCCCTGCTCTGTCGAAATATCTGTTTGAGCAAGTGCCTTCGTTGAGAAGCCACACATTAACACTACAGACAAAACAAGAAATGTTTGTCGGAATAAATAAGGAAGTGAAGTGAATTTTTTCATGATTGTTACTAGATTAGTTAAGTAAATTATTTATTAAGTGTGTTTTTTTAAAGCTCTAAGATAAATGATAATTTTGCAATTGTCAAAATAGTTGCATCTTTTTTTTATAACCAAGGTCAATTAAAACCCTTATACGGCATATTGCCGAGTATTACGACTTATTTTTTAATAATCTTCTTCACAACACTACTTCCATTATTAAAATGCACTTTCAATAAGTAAATA
>JGI24147J20444_1000741_pt1 | contig 18364 bp, 16 predicted proteins | sample BarGraIncub1133A_FD_20444 | JGI IMG/M metagenome (IMG submission 20444) | reverse complement strand
TTTCTTCTCTACCTTAACTTCACCGGCAGGGCTTGTAGTAGTAGTTTCTGATTTAACATCAGTTTTTACTTCAGCAGCAAAAACTACAGCAGAGAAAGACAGAGCAACAAGAGCAGCAACGAGTGTGGACAGAACTTTTTTCATGGGTAATACCTCCAGATAATTTAGCGAATCTATCAGTATATTAAGCATATACGGTGCCAATTATCTGAATTGCATAACATGCTGAAAACACTGGATAAAATAAATACCGGTACTATTTTTATTGAGATAGTACCTCGTATGCTCTGAGCTGTACCTTATATGGGGTTTGTTGACAGATTGAATATATGCCTAAAATAGACACCTGTGGTCTAACCCACTCAGCTGTTAACCGGGACCGTCCATGCTGCTGGCAATGAGGATTGCAATCGAGCGCCCGGGCAGTCGATAGGTGCGAGCGGCAATGGCCGGCATCGCATCCCAAGGCACGATGTCTTCGGGGGAGGCTCGTGATGTATCGATCCAGCGATGCCAAGGGCCGCCCGGCAGTTTCTTCGGGGACGGAAGTTTGAAACTGAGCGGTTTCCAGTAGGCATTGATCATGTAATGAAATACGACCTGCCTGGTCACGCTCCAGGCCGTCAGTGCGATGCTGTGTGATTCATAACTCAAGTCCGGCGCATGCAACCGAACGCCTTGCCACTCCAGGCGTGCCTGGCCGAGTAGCTGGTTCAGGGTCAGTTCCTCTGCTGTCGTGTCGCCGTGCATGATTCGTGCGGCGATCAAGAGCTTGGTGAAGCGGTGGATGTCTTTGTGATGCTCGAGCAACCCCCAGTCAAACCAACTGATCTCATTGTCCTGACAGTAGGCGTTGTTGTTCCCCTGTTGAGTTCTCCGTACCTCATCTCCCATAAGGATCATCGGTGTGCCGAGGGCGAGAAGGGTTACTGCCAGGAAGTTTTTTACCTGACGGTTGCGCAATTCCTCGATAGCCTGGTCGTCGGTGGGTCCCTCGAAGCCGCAGTTCCAGCTTAAGCTGGACTCGGCCCCGTCACGGTTATGCTCGCCGTTGGCACTGTTGTGTTTCATGGTATACGAGACCAGATCGTTCAGGGTGAACCCGTCATGGCAGGTGATGAAGTTTATGCTCTGCTCCGGCTCACGCTCCCTATGGCCGTAGATATCCGGACTGGCCAAAAGACGCGCGACGAAGCGGTATATAACTCCGTTGTCTCCCTTCATAAAACTGCGCACGTCGTCGCGGAACTCGCCGTTCCATTCTTTCCAGCTGTCACCGATGAAACTGCCCACCTGATACAGTCCTCCCACGTCCCATGCTTCGGCGATGAGCTTTATTCCCGCCAGTGCCGGGTCCGATTCTATGTCCCAGATGATAGGCGGGTTTTTGAGCGGCTGTCCCTGGCCATCCCGCGACAGTATGGATGCCAGGTCGAAGCGAAAACCATCAACATGCATCTCCTTGACCCAGTAGTTGAGGCTGTCGATGATGAGCCTGCGGACCACGTGATGATTGGCATTCAGTGTGTTGCCGCATCCGGAGTTATCGATATTGGTTCCGCCCGCATCCAAGCTGTAATATACGTTATCGGCAAAGCCGCGAAAACAGAACGTCGGGCCCGTATGGTCACCTTCGGAGGTATGATTGTAGACCACATCAAGGATCACCTCTATGCCTGCACGGTGCAGAGCCTTGACCATGTCGCGGAATTCGTTCAGGGGACCCAGCGGGTCTTTGCGTGAGCTGTACGCGGCATGGGGGGCGAAAAACGAGATAGGGCTGTAGCCCCAGTAGTTGACCAGTCCGGAGGGAGCGTCATGCGGGTCGAACTGGAAGACCGGCAGCAGTTCGACGGCAGTGATCCCCAGCTCCTGAAGATAAGGGATCTTCTCGATCAGGCCGGCATAGGTACCGCGCTTTTCTGCCGGGACTCCGGAGGAAGGGTGCATGGTGAACCCCGCCACATGCATCTCGTAGATGATGGTCCGGGAGTACGGGCGCTTGAGCGGCATGTCCCCCTCCCAGTCGTAACCGCGAGGGTCGCCCACCACGCTCTTCATGGACCGGGCCACGTTGTCGCCCGGTACGCATGCGGCACTGCGGTCATATCCGGCAGGTACCGCAATCGCACGGCCATAGGGATCGATCAGGAGCTTGTCAGGGTCGAAACGCACCCCCCGGAGCGGGTCAAAGGGACCGGCTACCCGGAAGCCATACAACTGACCTGACCCGATGTCCGGAACGAAGATATGCCAATAGTGGTAAGTGCGGTTTTGTCTGGGATCAAGGGGTATGATCCGGGAGGCGGTCACGGCGTCGGCATGGTCGAAGAGAAGCAGTTCGATGCCGGTGCAGTCTCGCGCGAATACGCTGAAATTCACCCCACCGTTGCAAACGGTTGCTCCAAGAGGGGAGGTGTTCCCCTTGTGCGGTTCAGAATGTATGCCGTGTGTCTTTTTGGGAACTGTCGTCATTGGAGTCCTCTTCTGCTCATGATGGCCTTGGAAGCCGTCGCTGTACATGAACTTGTACTGATCGCCCCCATGCCTTTACGGTATTGTTTTGTTATTCATGAATATAACCTCTTTTTTTGCACGCGGAATTAAAATGGCGGGCAAAAAAGCTATTATACCACTAAATTGTTCACTTGTTGCAGGGCCGACCCCCTTTTTATCTCCAGAGGGTGGTGAGGGAAAAAGTGTCAGTGATGTCTGTCATATTTTACATAACTGCAGTATATGACGGGTTCATTGATGCAGACTGTCAAGGCATGTACAAAACGCCTCCATAGATGGTCCCGCTCCCGTGACGTAAGGACCCGGTTGCCAGGTGGTGGGTGACGTTGTAATAGGCTAATGTCGCCAGTATCACCTGCTTGGCACTTTTTATGCTGATAGCAAAACACGTATTACGAATCTCAATGGAGATACGTGTCTGATTCTGGTCCAGTTTTCAGGGGGGGAGGGAATGGTGCGGTCACCGGAACGAGGGGAAAACATGACAGTGAAAAATTTAGCGGCAGGAATTGCTGTACTACTGTTCAGTCTGTCTACATCCGCCATGTCGGCAAACTTTACGATCGATAACCCGGCATCCAATATATACAATCCCGCCGTTCAGATGGACAACCCGAGTCCGCTGTCTCCAGTTATCCAACCCGTTCCTCAACCACCAGTAACTAAAAAAAATACTGCAGAACAGGTCAAAGAACCGCCATCGCCTCATGCTGAACGTACGGTCCCTCACAAAAACTATTACTTCAAAACAGTCGGGGCATATATGGCCGCAGCAAAAAAAGCGTTCAACCGGGAGGACTACGTGGAATTCATTTCCCTCACAGAGGATGCTCTGAGGCGAATAGATGCCGGCACGCTCCGCGCAACCAAAAAAACGAAACTACGGTTGGCTACGTATAAAAAAATTGGATATGGACTGCTGGAAAAAGATGGTAGTAAATCATCTAAAGAATAACCGAAAATTGTACATCACGATCGTACCTTGAAAGCTGGACCGGCATTCAGGGGTAGGGTCAACCTCGCCTGGAGGCAGGATGCAAAAGATGAAAAAAGTATTGGTAAGCGACTTCGACGGGACCATGACTGAACGTGATTTTTTCTGGGTAGCCCTGTCACATCTGCCACACGGATCAGCAGCACCGTGGGAACGCTACGAACAGGGTCAGACAAGCCACTTCGATGCGCTGGATGAAATTTTTTCCGTGCTCCGGTTCGGCCAACAGGAGTTCGATGCGATGTTGGCGGAGATGCAGGTTGAGTGTGGCCTGGTCGAGGCGTTAGACCGTCTGCAGCGGACCGGTTGGGCGCTGGTGATCGCCTCGGCCGGATGTTCATTCTATATAGAGCAGATCCTGCTCCAGGCCGGGGTCACAGCCGTCATTCACGCCAATCCGGGTACCTTTATCCCTGGCCAGGGGCTTTTTATGAAACTGCCGCATCAGTCACCGTTCTTTACGGCGGAGACAGGAATCGACAAGGCTGCCGTTGTCCGGCAGTACCTTGCTCAGGGCTTTGATGTCGCCTTTGCCGGCGACGGTCGTCCCGATCTGGCACCGGCGCTGCTGGTGCCGCCAGAACGCCGCTTTGCGAGGGGGTGGCTGGCCGGTGAACTTGAAAACCGCCGCGAACCGTTCGTGCACTTCGACAGATGGCGCGATATTGTCGGTTGTTTGTGTGGAGATGCACCATGATGGCATCACGTACGACCATCGCAATCCCGGGGCTGGTCAGAATAAAGAGTGGTGCACTGGAAAAACTCGGCATCTACTGCAGTCGTTGCGGGTTCCGCACCGTGGCTGTTGTCGCCAACAGCGACATCCCGGCCGGCATCATGGTGTCAGCCAAAAAAGCGCTGGCGGCAGCGGATATCCAGGTTGCAGAGTGGTTTGACTGTGCCGAAGCCAGCTTCGAACAGGCGCAGAGTATCTTTGTGTCTCTCTCCGGTGATGTCTCGGCGGTCATCGGTCTTGGTGGCGGGAGAGCGCTGGATGTGGCCAAATATGTGGCTTTCCTGGCCCGTCTGCCGAATGTTGCCATACCGACGGCACTTTCAAATGACGGGTTCTGTAGTCCGGGCGCCAGCCTGACCGTCGCGGGGTGTAAACGTTCGCTGCCGGCAGCCATGCCTTTCGGTGTGATAATCGATACTGATGCCTGTCTGGCCGCTCCTGAACAACTCTGGCTGTCCGGGGTAGGTGACCTGGCCGCCAAGCTGACCGCAGTACGGGACTGGAAGCTTGCCTTCCACGCCACCGGCGAACCGGTCAATGATTTTGCGGCCCTGCTGTCCGATGCCACGGTCTTTCAGTTCATATCACGGCCGGTCAGGGATCAGGAAGGTGTTAGGCTGCTCGGAACATCACTGATGCTGAACGGTATCGCAATGGAGATTTGTGGTTCGTCAAGGCCGGCCAGCGGCAGCGAACACCTCCTCTCGCACGCACTTGACCGGATCTCTGCCCGCCCGCGCTTGCACGGCCTCCAGGTCGGTGTTGCCGCCTACCTCGTCAGTCGCTTGCAGGGTGGGCAAGCGGATGCTATCTGCAGACTCTTCAAGGCGTGCGGTTTCTGGGATGCGATCAGGAACGATCCGTTCAGTACGTCGGAATGGCTCGAGGCCGCCCGGCTGGCGCCGACGGTCAAGAAAGGGTTCTATACGGTGCTCTCGTCCCGTGACTGCACCGATGAGATCCGTTCGATGCTTGAGGGCGATGCCGCTCTTACCGGTTGTTTTACTGCCTGATAACCAACCGGCCCACCCAAAACAAATGGCATATCGACCTGCTCAACCGGGTCGTTATACTTGCACATAGCGGAATTGTGGCACGGCTAACGTATGGTAGAATAGGAGTGTCTACTAAGCTGGAATAACTTCTTGATCCAAGGAGAAACAGGGTATGGGCGGGTGGATTGCGGGCAGATGCAGGACATTTATATTCTCCCTGGTTCTTGCCGGAATGCTGCTCTGCCCCGGCGTGACGCAACACGGAATTGCCTCTGCCGGTCAAGAGGCGGAGGCACCGGCTCCCCAGGCAGAAAAAACGGTAGCGGTCTCCGGCGCAGCCGCGGAATATCATACGCCGCTGGCCGGAGAGCCGTATCACACCGTCTTTATGGGTAGGCCGTTAGACATCCCCGCCATGGATCGTGGTCATGTGAACGCCCTTATTCTGGGGGGAGAATTCTACACTCCCAAGCAGGGCTCGACCTCCGGCACTCCGGTTGGCGCCCTCTATCTGAAACGGGTGTGGGAGAAGTCCAGGACACGTAACGTAATAAGTATTTTTATCAATGACCTGGAGTATGACAGAAGCTTCGGTAATCTCGAACTTGTCGCGCGCTTCGATAACAACACGCTTCCGGGTGGCCAAAGGGAAGTGGTCAATAACCGGGAGATTACGTCGTCCGACGCGGTATGGGGGACGGTCATCGGATCGTTGGGCCCCGGACTCCGCTACAAGGTGGCTCCCTTCCAGGTTGATAACGACCTGAGGCTCCAACTGCTCGGCAAGGTCGGATACTTTTATACCAAGCGGACAAACGATACCGGACCAAACCTGGTGCTGCCGCCCAATACCATGCTGTACGGCGCAAAATTACGAGGCCGCTATGACGGGATGCGTCGTAATCTGCTGGGGCTTCCTCATACAGGCATGGCCGCGGGATTCGACCTGGATTACATGTACCGGGAGAAATGGGCTAACTTCGGCACCATCCCCGATGCGGTATTCTCCAGTGCAAACACCCGGGACTACGTCCAGTTAAACGGCTATTTCATGGGTGTCGGCAGGATTCCGGGGTTGTCGGAGAAGAACCGGATTCTCTTCAGCTTCCACGGCGGTATAACACCCCGGTCGAGCGCCGACCGCTACAATGCCATCTCGATCGGAGGCGGTCCTCTTCCCGGTGAATCGGAAGATCTCTGCCGCCCCGATTATCCCGGCACCATGTTCAACCAGGTTCTCGTAGCCAATTACGCCCTGGCTGCCCTGCAATACCGGCGCGAACTCGCATTCTTCCTCTATCTTCACCTGCGTGAGACGTTCATCTGGGCGGATCGGGCTGCTGTTACGGATACCAATAAGTTTTTTTTCAAAAATTCAACCGGGGCAGCAACGACGATTGGCCTGGATACCGGTTTTATTTGGAATTCCTCGCTGTATCTCGGCTATTCATGGGATTCCAGCTTTATTCGCAATGGCAAGTCGGGAAGCGGCCTGATCCTTATCTGGGGCAAATCATTCTAGCGTTAAGAACAGTCCCTTGTTCCTGTATGCTTCTTTTTAGAGATCATTCGGACTGTCTGTGTCGATACTGCCAGGCTCTATTGATTGATCGGCAGTCGTGACATCGCGCCAAACGGTGATGAGGATCGCGAAGAGAACAGGCCCCAGGATAAGGCCAAGAATTCCCAGCGCGAACACTCCACTGATCGCTCCGAGCACAACCGCCGGGACAGGGATATTGCTCTTTGCACCGATGGCGAGCGGCCGTATCGCGTTATCGGCAAGGCCCACGAAAAAGACACACCAGAGCGCCAAGAGCCCCGCCTTGAGATAGGCGCCGTTGATGGCGACGAGGGCCGCAAGCGGTACCCAGACAATACCCGTCCCGACAACCGGCACGAGCGCTGCCAGTGCTGTCAGCGCACCGCATAGAACCGGGGCGGGGACTCCAGCTGCAAAGTAGCCGACTCCGGCGGTTGCACCCTGCACAAGACAGGTTAATAGTGTCCCGACTGTCACAGCGGTCGTTGTGGCGCGAATCTCGGAAAAATAGTGGCGCGCTTTCTCCTGATTGGTGGCAAAGCGGGAGATGGTAGCGGACACAATCCTTTCGCCGTCACGGTAGATGAAAAAAAGTATGAAAAGCGCCACAGCCAGGGTGAAGAGGAGTTCTCCAAGGTTTTTTGCCGTGTTGGTCGCCAGGTCGAGGAGATATCCCGAAGCCCCGGTAGCCAGCTTTGAGCCGAAACCGGAAAGATTAATGTGGAAGCGCTCCCCGAAAGCGAGTATCTCGCTTGCGAACGGGAAGTGGCTGAGGGTGCCTGCCCCGGTCGTCGTAAACGCCAGAACGAGCTGTTCGGCCTCGTTGTACCAGTCGGCGGCGTTTTGAACTATCGTGACGATCAGGCCGGCAACCGGCAGTATGAAGCATACGGTTATTGCGAGGACCATCAGTCCGGCAGAGCGGTCGGGGTGGTCAGGAAACCTTTTGGCCAGCCGGTTGTGGTGGGGAAGGGTTGCAATGCCGATAATCAGCGCCCACGCCAGCGGCTTGGCGATCGGCGTTGCCAGCAGGGCAAACAGCCAGACCGCGGTGGCTGTTGCCAAGGCAGCCATAATGCTCAGGTATGTTTTCTTGTCCATTGAGGTCACCTTTTTGCGGGAGGTAATGGTACCAACCCTAACGGGTCAGAACCAAGGTGCGACCGAACTGTCGATATAGTATGGTACCTTAAGCCAGACAATTTTTCCGCAGATTTTTTCTCCGCATCTGAATAATTCCAAGCGTGAATCACCATCATCGGTTTCGTCACCAGGTGAAATATCTGACAGAATCGAAAAAACCCGCCGGAGCGGGTCTTTTATTCACCTGCGGGTATGTGGTTTTTTAGTCGTTACGGTCGATACTGTCATATGTGACAGGCCACGCGTGGTGCGTTGGAAATACGTGCCGGCACTGTTTGAGTAGAACAGTATGTTGTGTAACGGTGACATGTCGATTCGGCGCCCGCCCGCTCTCAGTTCTCATTCCAGATGGGGTTTTTTTTGTCGTCAGGATGTAGCTTTATGAGCTCTTCTGGATCTACGTGCCAAAAGGACTTGTCAATAGCACCTTCTGCGTATTCCTGTTTCCGGTCATGGGCAAATGGACACCACCAGTTTTCGACGATTTCCACCAAATACGCTGCGTACCTGAAGAGTGCAACGCTCATTGGACAATAGTGCTTGCAGTTTAAGACCCAGAAGAACCGGTAGTGCGCCAGGTGAAAGCGGGAAATGTTGATGGTTGGCTGCTCGTTATTTTTATATCGATGAGACATCCAGGTGGGGACAAAATCCCAATACGATTTTATGTCCATGCCGCCGACATATTTCAGATGTGTTTTGACCAAAAAAACCCCAATAACCACGAACGGTACGGTCGTAATCATAGGGAGATAAATGAGCGGAACACCGATAATCAACTTCCAAAGGGGTTGTCTCTCATAGTTACAGCCAATTCGAACTCTGTCCATTTTATTCCTTTTTTTCTTGGTTGAAGATCCTGTATCCTAACTCGTGAGCAAATCTATACTGCCTGGCGGTTTTGAGCGATCACGATTATCGGAGCTTGAATAACAGCAAGCATAGTTACAAACAGATTAAGCAGAATGTACGGATAGGGATCAAATGAACTGCTGCTGAATCTGATTAAAATAAACGAATTCAGTAGAATCCAAATACCCAGGACAGCCGCGAAGAGCAATATAAATGTTTCGGAACCGCCAAAGGCAGCGAATTTATCAGTTAACCTCTGCCCCAAAGTTATCTGCTCTGAAGAGTCTTGAGTAACCTCTCTCGCAATGTGGGTTCTCTCGGCGAGATGGCAAGCAACATGTGCCTTCTGCATACCACGTTGCTCCTGTTTCATGCGGAAATAATTTTCCGTTATTTCATCTTCTCTCTGCTTCATTCGAGTTATCCTTTGCGTAGAGGTTCGGCGTAATGATTCGTTTTCAGCGGTTATGCTGCACAACAGCACTCATGTTCCGCCGAGGAGGTACCTTGCAACTAAAATGCCAAAGAAGAGTTGCCGATACTGAGAGTGCAATAGCCTGATAGTACAGGGAAAAAACGAAAGAGAGCGTTCGGGGTGAAGAAAAAACCGTCAGCAGAATCCGTCATGCGTGGCATAACTGCCATATCTGACGGCCTGCAAGAATGTATACGAGTGGCGTTGCTCAGAATCCTATCCTATTGACTCCTGTCGCCTCCTCAAAACCACTGAAATTGCTTTGACGGCGGCTCGTCCAGGGGGTATGGTTGGTACCCGAAAAAGTATATACAACATCTTCCTACATACTAAAAAAACGCTGGGTTCAGTCAGGAGACAACTTCATGTCCTTAATAATTTATCTTATCGGTTTTGCGTTTGTTATTGGCGGTATTGCGTGGGCCCTTGTTGTCGCGGGAGTAAGTACCCTCTACGTGATGATTACGACAGTCATCCTTATCGGTGTTGCAATTTTGACCGGTGTGACCCGCACCCGCAGTAGAGACTGAGCCGGTATCATCCCCTGTGTGCGGTCTGTTGTGATCGCATCCGGACTTCGCAAGCCGCTGCCACGTAAATAATCTGTCAGCAGTGGTAAACAAAAAGGGCATATCCATCGTACCGGGTATGCCCTTTTAAAAATTGAAAACGCCATTTGCAAGATGTACCTATTTTTTTCTTTACTGGCGGACGATTTTGTATTTCCGCATCCGGGCGCGAAGAGTGCTGGAGTTGAGACCAAGGAATCTTGCCGCCCCGTTTTCCCCCTCGACTCGCCAACACGTTTTCTGGAGCACCTGGAGGATGTGGTCGTGTTCCACTTCAACGAGGGTTTTGATCTCCTGCTCTGCCAGATCCTCTCTCGTCCGGAATGTATCAAACCGGTCTAATACCTGGAGTGACGTTCCCTGGCTGATTATTACCGCCCGTTCGATGACACTTTCCAACTCTCGCACGTTGCCGGGCCAGTGGTACTCCTGAAGAGTGTTCAGAATGTCTAGTGGCACGCTCTCGATCTTCTTGCCGATTTTCTTGTTGAATTTGGCCACAAAATGATTGATGAGCAGCGGGATGTCTTCCTTGCGCTGCCGGAGTGGCGGCATCGTGATCGGAAAAACATTGAGCCGGTAAAACAGGTCTTCCCGGAACTTGCCGTTGCGGATCTGTTCCTCCACATTCCGGTTGGTAGCCGCGATGATCCTTACATCGGTTTTTATGGTGCGGGGGCTACCCAGTCGCTCAAACTCGCCATCCTGAATGATTCGGAGCAGCTTGCATTGCAACTCCAGTGATAACTCGCCGATTTCATCAAGGAATATGGTGCCGCCGTCAGCCAGTTCGAAACGCCCGATCTGCCTGGCATCAGACCCGGTGAATGCCCCTTTTTCCCGCCCGAAGAGCTCACTTTCAGCAAGGGTCGCCGGCAGTGTCGTGCAGTTGACTGTTATAAATGCACGCCCCTTGCGAGCACTGCTGCTGTGGATGGCACGTGCAACCACTCCTTTGCCGGTGCCGGTCTCGCCAAGGAGAAGAACAGTCGCATTCATGGGAGCTACCTGCTTGACCTGAGCAAATACACGTGAGAGGGCAGTGCTTTGACCAACAATTTCGCCGAAGTTGTAGCGCTGGTCAACCTCCGTCTGCAGGTAGACGTTTTCAGCCTGGAGCCGGTCTTTCAGCCGATTTATTTCCGCATACGCAATCTGGAGTAATTCTTCCGTACTCTTGCGTTCTTCTATTTCCTGCGTGAGCTGCGCATTTGCGCTGGTCAGCTCCCTCGTCCGTTCATGTACAATTGATTCCAGGTCGTCACGTGCTTTTTGCAGCTTTTCTTCCAGCTGTTTACGGACGGTGGTGTCAATGATTGAGGTAAGGATATACGCGTCCTTGTTTTCGATAGTGACCGCTACGCTTTGAAGTTGGCCATTGATTACCGTGCCGTCATTTCCTGTGAGTCTGATTTCGCATCTCAGCATGACCTGCCGTTGCAAAACCAACACGAGGTGATTGGAAAAAATGTCCCTCCCGTCTGCATCAGCAATAAAAGTGGTAAAGGGCGTATTGGCCAGCAGTCGCCGATCTATTCCCAGCAGTTGCGCGCCGGTGAGATTGGCCTCCTGTATTACTCCGTGTGTATCAAAGGTGAAATAACCGACGGGTGCAAAGTCATAAAGTTCGGCATACCTGTTCTGCGATAACTCAAGCTTCATTTGGGCTTGGCGCAAATCTTCGTTCTGTATCTCCAGTTCGACCTGGCGGACTCCAGATTCATGGACGAACCTCTGAGCTGCTTCCGTGGTCCGGGGGGGATGCCGCTCCGCTATTTCAGTACCCAACCGCTCTTCTGCATGGAGGTGCAGTGTGGTGGCGGCTGTTAACAGGCCCTTGTCTTTGCAAATTCCCATTGCAAGCCCTCACGTGCCCCGGATATGAGTATAAACCCACAACAGCGGCGACTCGACTCAACTTACGTATCTGTCTCAAGCATAAGTAAAAAATATAGCAGAAGTCTTTTAAACCGCAATCAAGTTTTATATGGCAAGGGTCACAGACTCATTGCTGTCACTCCTGTATTATCGTTTGAACAGGCTGTTCAGTTCCGGCATGGCTGTCAGCATCACCGATTTGATAGCGTCCTCAAGAACTTTTCTGGCAAGCATGTCACGATCCTTGATATCAGTCTTGGTGGATGTCGCTTCATACTGAAGCCGTTTGATCAACTGACCATTTATGAATACGTCCATCCCCACCAGTACTCGACATTTAACTTTAAGATCTGCGATATCTGAAACTTGCTCCAGTTCGATTTCGGTTTTGGTGAGGTTGATCACCCGTTGTCCGTCACCAGGAATCTTCGTGACCGGCATAACGGTATACCCGGCCCTCTTGAACTCCAGGCCAAACGATTCCTGGATTATTTCCGCCGGGGAGCGCTGGCTGAACACCTCATCAATATCCTTGTTATCGTCATTCTTGACTTTCCCAAGCACCCATTTGATATTTGATGATTGTGTCTTCTGGCTTTCCGGAATAGCTATGTAGATCTCCCCGCTGCCGTTACGAACCGTTGTCGCCGGCTCATAGAATGTATTCACATTCTGTGCATAACGGGCGCAGCCGCTTGCAAACAGCAAGCATACACAGGTGATAAGCATACCAAACGGTGCCGATGTTAGTTTTTTCATTATTGTTTTCATGTCCCGACTCCTTGTGATGTTGTGACTCTTTGTAAATGCTGAACTCAGTGGATTTTTGTGAGCTGCCCCGAGTCATTCACTCTGGGCAGCTGCGGTTGCTGGAGCTAACTATCTCAAACAGCAAGGCTCAAGACCGTCGTCACATCAGTTCGCGTGGTAACAGAGATCGTGCCTTCCTGCAGCGCTGAAACGGTCAGACTCAGAAGTACCAGTCGTACTAAACGTACTTTTTCATCGGTCATCCCTCCCTTCTCTGCTGCCGGGTTACCTTTCACTTGTTGCTAGTGCACTTCGAAGGTATTTGCAGCTTTTTTATTGCATCCACCTTTGTTGATACTAACTCAAAACTAATCAGAATGCACGCTGCTGTCCTCCCTCCTTGCTCGCTCAAGTTCTGCAATAACCTGGGCGCCAAGCAGCACGATTATCGCTGCTACCTCAATGCTGAGGAGCGCCACCACCGTAATAGCGATTGAGCCGTAAATAACATTAACCATGGATACAACTGCGTAATACCAGACCAGCACGCGGCGGGTAATCTCCCATAAAACCGTTGCGGTTATCCCGCCGATAAGCGCGTGACGAAACCTGACCCGCACCTCCGGCATCACCAGATAGACAGAGGTGAACATCAGCACCTCGCCAACTATTCCCATGACATACAGTGCCGCACCGGTAGAGCTTTCACTGCTCAAGCTCCAACCGAGAATCGTAAAATGCCTATTTTCCAGCGTCTCTATGGCCCCAACAATAAACGTCACCAGCACAATCCCCAGTCCCATCACAAGGATGTACACATAGGGAATGATTGCGGAGACGAGGAAGTTACGCCGCTGAATCTTGACCTGCGGGGGAAAGATCACCGACATGGCATCTTCTAGCATGGAAAAGGCGAGGGAACTGAAAAAAAGCATGCCGAAAAAGCCTATGAAGCCAACTACCTTGCGGGCTTCAAGAAATGCCCGCACCTGTTCGGTCAATGTTGCTGCATAGCCGGGGATCACCATCTCCAGGTACGTTGACAAAGTGTGGATTAACTGCTGTTCTTCAATGAGATGGCTCAGCACAACGAGAGCGAGGATTGACAGGGGGACGATTGACAACAGGGTATAATAGGCGACAGCACCGGATAGCAGAAGCCCCTGGTTATTTATGAATCCGCGTACTACCCGAAGCAGAAAACCGAATATGCGATTAAACATTCGATATGTGTGTTGTCGTCTGTTCATAGTTGGGTAAAAAACTCCATTACTCCGACAGGCTCCCGGTGGTTTACTGGTATGTATTCAGTCTTAGACGCTGTAAAACAATAAGTAAAGCCCGAGTCAAGTTCATATCACCTGAGAACAGTATGGCTCCAATTATGCGGCGTTATCCGACTGCGGCTAAACCTCGATCCTGAACTCTGCTCCACTCCCGGTATTACGCACCGTCAGCCTGCCACCCATATTTTTTTCGATGATGGCCTTCGACATAAAAAGGCCGATCCCCGTCCCTTTGTCCGGTCCTTTGGTGGTAAAATAGGGGTCAAAAATCTTGTCAATGATCTCGTCGGCAATACCGCTGGCGTTATCGGTGATGGTTACGACCGACGTGCCTTCTTTTGTGAACGTGTGGATCGAAATCAGGGAGTTGTCGGTATTGCGTTCGACCAGTGCGTCGCGGGCGTTCATCAGGATATTCAGGATGACCTGGGCGTATTCGTTGGGATAGCCGCTGGTCATCTGGTCACCTTCCGGGTGAACAGCAATGCTGATCTGCTGTTCCTTGAAGTTCTCTTCGGTGAGGGAGAGCGTCTGCCCGATCACCTCAGTAACGCTGAAGGTAACCTTTTCCTTGTCAGACCGGAAAAAATTTCTGAAGTCATTGATAGTCTGTGACATATGCGCAATCAACTGCATGGATTTGCCGACGACGGTCTCAAGATACTCCCTGTTGAATTTTACCGAGTCATAGGCGAAGGGCAATTCCTGCAGGTAAAGGCCAAGCACGTTCAGCGGCTGTCGCCACTGGTGAGCGATATTGTTGATCATTTCGCCCATAACAGCCCGACGATCCTGCAGGATCAGCAGCTGGTCTTTCTGGCGGATGTCGTCTACGGCCTCGTCGATGCGCACCTGCAGTGAGCTGTTGAGATCTTCAAGCTCCCGTCGTTGTTTGGCAAGCTCAGCCTCAGCACTCCTGCGTTCGGTGATGTCGATCAGGGCGAGGCGGAACTCATGCCCCGAGGCGGTGGCCATCGCTTCGATCTGTACGATGAGCGGTTGATTTCCCTCCTTCAGGAGCGCCACTTCACACGACCCCTTGACCTGGCAGGTAAGGGTCGTGCCGAGGAAGTCGGTGAAGGTGGAACGATCTGCCGGGGCGACGAACAGTCCGAACTGTTGGCCGACCAACCGAGAACGCACGCCCCCCACAAGGCAGGCCCCGGCGAGATTTACGGCCCGGACCGCCCCGGTGCGGTCGAGGGTGAAGTAGCCGATCGGGGCGAAATCGTAGAGGTCGGTGAAGTTTTCCAGAGCCGTTTCTATCTCGTCCCTGGCTTGGCGGAGTTCACTGTTCTGCGTCTCCAGCTCAATCTGGTGGACCTCCAGTTCATGGATGAGGTGAAGAGTACCCTCCTCGGTCCAGGGTGGATGGGGTTCAACCGTTTTTCTACAGAGCCGCTCTTCCGCATGGCGGCGCAGTTCGGTGGCTGCGTTCAACCGACGCGTGTCTTTTTCTGTTCCCATCGTTAACTCTCTCTTGTCCCGGATTTGGTGGGGAAATCTATACCGGCGTACGCTCGACCATTTGTGATGACGCGCCGGACATGGGGTTTGGTATCCAGTCCGTTCAACAAAAAAGGGCGCATCGTGATACGCCCTTTTTCGTATTTCTGTAAAAAAGTGATCAGACTACTCGACCGACATCCGGTTGGTTACACTCTTCACACCGGTTACGTCGTTGGCGAGTTTGGTGGCCAGATTGAATTCAGCAATGTTGTTAGCCTTGCCACTCAATGTGACTACGCCACGCTTCGTCTCGACCTTTGTATCGAGGGCACTCGTCGAGTGATGGTTCAATAACGTCATCTTGACCTGAGCGGTGATGGACGCGTCATCAATCTTTTCACCCACCGTTTGTTTCTTTTTCGCGGCGTTGGACACGGTCATCTCATTGATTACGTCCTTAACGCCTTCAACATCCTTGGCATATTCAGTCGTCAGCTCTTTTTGTGCCAGGTTGGCAGCAACGCCGCGCAGGGTCACGATGCCGGCTTTAACATCAACCTCGGTTTTGGTGGCGCTGACGCTACGATGATACAGTAGTGTGGATTTTACTTTGGTGATGAGCCATGCATCCGAACTCTTGGCTGGGACCTCACCTTTGATTTCCAGTTTGTTGTCCACACTCTTGACATCGGGGAGGCTTGCTACGGTATCCTGGGCCAATGATTTGTGGGATTCTTCGAGAACCGACCCCGTCAGGGTGACGGCCCCGTCCTTGGACTGAACTTTGACATCATCATTCTTAAGATAGGTCCTGAACACATATGACTGCTTGGCGGAAGATTCGATACGGTTGTCCATTTTCCCCGCGTGAACAGGCACGCTGAACGCCAGCAGAGCAACTGCTGCCGCTGTTACTGTTAAAGAATGCATTACTTTCATGGGATGTTCTCCTCTTAATGTTGAACTGTCGTATGAGAACTCATTTTACCACGAATGACTCATGGATTTCGAAACCCTCGGTGTGGCGACTCATGCAACCGCAGTCGACGTGGTTAGCGTACTCCGGTGCATGAGGCGCTGCGCCATCTATTTCTCCAAAACCTTCTTGATCTGACCGATCTTTTCCTGAACTTTACCGGCTATCTTTTCACCGGTACCTTCACCTTCCAACTTTGGATTGTCAGTTAGTTTCCCGGCGAACTCCTTGACTGAACCCTTCACCTGGTGAAACGTTCCTTCCGCCTGATCCTTCGTGCTTGATTTCATGATGTTGCTCCTTTAGGTATTTTTTCAGATTTCTCAGAATCTGTACCCGATATTGGCGGTAGTAATAAATCCGTCCAGTTTGACATGGTCGCCGCCGAATGAAGGCTCGGCCCAGATGTATTTACCTTCAAGACCCGCGAACATTTTGTCTGTAAAATTGATGTTGAAGCCGGCTCCGGCGTGAAATCCATAGGTGATTTCCGTGGAACCATGGAAGTCGCCGCTATTGCCACTTACGTCCAGATCAGTAATATAGGCTCCGATTCCGGCCAAGCCGTACGGTTCGAACACCCCGAGTGGAAGAAACACTTTTGCGGTGGCGATCAGCGGTACGACTTTCAGCATCGTTTCACCGGGTTGTGCCGCTGCGGACCCCTTGCTTTGGAAGTAACCGCCACCCAGTTCTATCGCTAACATGGGCAGGAAATAATGACCAAAGGCGACCTCGCCGGCGAATCCGGTCTTACCGTCAATGTGAATTTTACCATCATTGATGGCAGCACCACCGACGGCGTTATCTATGTCGAAATTCATACTGGGCGAATACATTCCGCCCTTGAGTAGTACATAGTTAGAAGGTTTCTCCGTAGCAGTTTTCTCTGCAGCGGGTTTCTCTGCAGCGGGTTTCTCTGCAGCAGGAGTGTCCTCCGCGGATGCCGGGGAGGTTGTGCCGATCAAAGTGACAGCGAGGGCCAAGAACAGCAGACTAATCTTTTTCATGTTTTCTCCTTGGTATGATGATATTTTACTGCAACAATTTCCAGCGATCAGAGTTAGCTTTGCTGATTTTCCATAGCTCACCTCCTTTGAATAGTAACAACTCAAATTTAGCATAAAGCAATATTGTGCGCATGCTCTGCTGAGAAGATGCCAACGCAACTAACGTGCCAGAGAATGTGTGCGGATTCTGATGGTGTAACTATTTGATTGTACAGGTAAAGGTTGGAGTGTGGTGTGCGGGGTGAAAGGGGGGATCCGTCATATAACCCGTCACGGTTAACATAACTGCCATATATGACAGGTCATTGTGAGAAACAGTTATAACGAAGGGTTCTATTGAAAACGCCGGTGCTGAATGCCTTACTGCGTCCTGCTGCATTTTATTCGAACATACCGCTCTCACGGTACTTTTCTGCGACCTTTCTGAAGTGGAACCCGTAGATGGCATAGGTTATGGCCAGCGGGAAGAGCCGTGGTCGCATGAAGAGTGACCAGAAGAAGAGTTTCCAGAAGTAGAGTCGCTCCCTGCCGATAACCCCAAGGAACAGAATTGATTTGAAGAGCGCCCCGACATACCCCGGCTGGAGGTGGAATTTCCCCAGATGCTGTGGCCGGTACTCCCTGAGGAGTCTGATCACCCGCTGATAGTAGTTTTTGGGTGAGTAGATGGTCTCGAGAATGGTCCGGTACCCGCCGATGAGTGCTTTGACATCCATGCGGGGGATGAAGTTAAGGTCGCTGTCCATGTTGTTGCCTGAGTCGTCCCCCAGAAGTCTTCCCTCCCGTGACATACGCTGATGGAGCCTGGTCCCGCGGATCGCGGAAAGTAGACCAACCATGGCGGTGACGATGCCACTTTCCTGGATGAAGTGTATCTGCTTGTCGAAGATTGAGGGGGGATCGCTATCGAAGCCGACTATAAACCCCCCATGCACTTGCAGGCCGGCCCGCTGGATGCGCTTGACTGATGCCAGCAGGTCGCGGTTCCTGTTCTGTACCTTGCCGCTCTCGGTGTGACTCTCCTCGTACGGGGTCTCGATGCCGATAAAGACCTCCTCGAATCCGGCTCTGACCATCAGTTCCATGAGTCGGGAGTCGTCGGCCAGGTCGATGGACGCCTCGGTGTAAAAGTAGAAAGGGTACTCTTTCTGCTCCATCCAGTCGATAATGGCGGGGAGGACATCCCTCTTC
>JGI24147J20444_1000740_pt1 | contig 18370 bp, 16 predicted proteins | sample BarGraIncub1133A_FD_20444 | JGI IMG/M metagenome (IMG submission 20444) | reverse complement strand
GGGGGATTTGGTGGCGGCGGTTTTTCATCCGGCGGTGACGGCGGATTTTCAGGGGGGGGAGGCGGCTTTGACGGCGGCGGCGCTTCCGATGGGTGGTGACGATCATGACTAAGACAACTTCAAAGCATCTGAACGATGAACAAGAGGCCCTCATTGTGGAAGCGGTCAAACGGGCCGAATCCGGCACGTCGGGAGAAATCGCTCCGATGCTGGTGGCGGAGAGCGACGACTATCGCGAAGCCGCCGTGCATGTCGCAGTCATCATGGCCACCCTCCTCTCTCTGGTCGCCGGGCTCGTCATCCATGACACCTCGGTCTGGCTCTTTATCCCCCTCACCTTCATCCTCTACCTGCCGCTGCTGGCTCTGGCCCGCCGCCTCCCCTCACTCAAACTCGCCTTCACCCCGACAGCACGGGTACGCGCCAGCGTACAGCAACGGGCCGTGCGCGCCTTTCACGAAAAGGGACTGCACCGCACCCGCGGAGAAACCGGCATCCTTATCTTCATCTCCCTGCTGGAGCGCAAGGTATGGATACTGGGCGACCGTGGCATCAACAAGGTCATCCCGCCGGAGCGCTGGAGTGCTCTGGCTTCCGCACTGGCCGCGGGGATACGCGAAGGACGCATGGTGGACACACTGGTCACCACCATAGCCGAAGTGGGCGATATCCTGAAACAGCACTTTCCGCACCGGAAAGACGATAGCAACGAGCTCCCGGATCTGATTGACGAGTGACACCCCGCAACGGGCGAATCAGCTCCTCGCCAGCCGATACGCCAGGCGGTTGCCGGTACGGTAACTGCGGCAACCGCCTGGTGATATGGAAACAACAGGTCTCTGTTCTTTCATTAATGACCGTATCGCCATCATAATGGCGCTTCCGGAAAGTGCTCGTGCACCCTTCATGATGGTTGCTTCAAACTCCACCCACAAGCCAAATATTACAATTACTGCACCGCACAGGGTAATCGGTTCCATTATTCACGCTCCCGTCATTTTTAATTGTTCATAAATCTGTTCGATCTGCTGAACCCTGCCAAGCCGCTCATACCCTTTTACATCCGCCGGTAAACACCAATAACCTTGCCGACGATGCTCACTTCACCATCTTCGGGACGAATGATGATTGGCTCCATGTCCGGGTTCGCCGGTTGCAGACGGATGTGATCCTGTTCGCGATAGAACCATTTGAGGGTCACCTCGCCATCAAGCATGGCAACGACGGTATCCTTGTTGTCGGCAGTCGGCTGTGGCCGCACCAGCGCCAGATCGCCATCTAAGATACCGGCATTGATCATTGACTCGCCACTGACCTTTAGAAAAAAGCAGTCATTGCCCTTAACGGCCATCGGGTCAACGGAGAAGTACCCCTGAATATCCTCAATAGCCGGGGCGAGATGGCCGGCCCGAACGGTGCCGACAATCGGCAGGGACACCGACGGAGTAACCGGTGTCTTCAGGGTAATTCCCCGATTCACATGATCCCGTTTGATGTATCCCTTCCGCTCCAGAGCACCAAGATGTTTCATAACCGGCAGTGTCCCCGAAACATTCAGGTGGCTGGCGATTTCCCGTTGGCTGGGCGCATAGCCGTTATCGCCACTGAACGAGGTGATGAACTGCAGCACCTGTTTCTGGCGCTGAGTGAGTTCATTACGGGTTTGCGAGCCATAGGTAGTCATACGACTACCTATACGGATTTTTTATATATCTGTCAACAAGTACAGACCTTGGGCAGTAAGGTGGGCAAGAATCGATGCCGCAAAAATTAACGAGCATTCAAATTAAAGGGGTTACCCATGGCTATTTGGCACAATTTCTGGTATGAATCGGGCAGTTTTGGGCTTGATCGTGTGCAGATATTCGAGAGAATATCGCTGAAAATCGAACATGAAGAGGGGGAACACTGTGCAGGTACTTGATGACAACCACTGCTTCATCTGCGGCAAAGACAATCCTATCGGCTTGAAGGCCGAGTTTGCGATAGACCCGGAACGTCGCCGGGCGGAAACCACAGTACGGATAGACGAGGTCTTCCAGGGATGGCAGGGAATCACCCACGGCGGCATCATCTCGGCCCTGCTGGACGAGATCTGCGCTCAGGCCTGTATGGGCAGCGGAATCATGGTAGTCACGAGCGAAATAAAGATCCGCTACCGGGCACCGGTCCCGACCGGATCGCTGGTAACCGTAATCGGCGAGGTTGTCGGAGAGCGGCGCAGGCTGGTGGATGTGAAGGGGCGGCTCGAACTGGACGGAAAGGTTATGGCCGAGGCCGAAGTGACCATGTACCGGACGAAGTAAGGGTAACAGGGGTGGACGGAAATTCTGCATGACGGATCATCTCGATAAAGCACAGCGGTCTTGGAATATGAGTCGGGTTCGTGGTAAGGGTTGTGACGCTCGCAAATAAAAAGTGGGCCCCAGCCTCATTAAGGTTTATTTTTATTCAGCAAGGTTGTTTTTAAGGCATGTGAGGCCTCTATTTGATAAATCCTGTCACCCCCGGCATTTATGAAGCACTTATCGATGAATACCTCCGCGATGCTCTGGCGCTACGACCGGAATTACGAACCGTTTTCGGCAAGATCGACCCGGAAGAGCAGCCAGCTAGGTATGCTTCTTTTGTGGCAAAGATTCTGGAACAGGCGCTCCGCGAAGAGTCTGATCCGGACAACCGGCTGGCACTCTGTAACTGGATTCTACGTCACGTTGCCGATGAACCGGGCAGAGGCCACCTCGAAAAGCATCGGCTCGTACCGCATTTAAAGCCGATCCTCCTTGAAATCACCCCGCCAAATTACGGCACATCAGGTATCCCCCGTCCCCACACTTCGCTGGCTGAAAGTTCCCTCTTTACCGGTTCTCCCCAGGAACCGCAACTGGCCCATGAACTCCATGAAGAGATGCGTTCAGCTGACGCGGTAGAGATTCTCGTCTCTTTCATTAAATGGTCCGGGCTGCGCCTGTTGATGCCGGCTTTTGAGGACTTGCGTGACCGGAATATACCGGTGCGACTGATCACCACCTCCTACATGGGGGCCTCCGATGCCCCNGCGGTGGAGTGGCTGGCTCATCTGCCGAATGTCGAGGTGCGTGTCTCCTACGATACCGAGCGGACCAGGCTCCATGCCAAGGCGTATCACTTCAAGCGTAACAGCGGTTTTTCTACGGCCTATATCGGCTCGGCTAACATGTCCCATGCCGCCATCACCAGCGGCCTGGAATGGAACCTCAAGGTTACTGCGCAGGATATGGGGCACATCCTCGAAAAGTTCTCCGTCGAATTTGAGACCTACTGGAACAGCCGCGAATTCATCCCCTTTGATCCGCAGCATCCGGAAATTCTGCGGGCGGCTATAGCCCATGGCAAAGAGCGCATCAAAGGCCCGGCAGTCTTCTTTGATCTCCGTCCCCACCCGTTTCAGGAACGGATTCTGGAGGCGCTGGAGCGGGAACGGAACGCCCATGATCGCTGGCGCAACCTAGTCATTGCCGCCACCGGCACCGGCAAAACGGTGGTCGCCGCCTTCGACTTCAAACGCTTCTTTGATTCGAAACAGAAGCAGGCCAAGCTCCTCTTTGTGGCCCACCGGCAGGAGATTCTCCAGCAAGCCCAAGCCACATTCGCCAATGTCCTCCGCGACCAGAACTTCGGTGAACTGCTGGTCGGCCAGTTTCAGGCCAACCGCCTGGAGCACCTCTTCTGTTCCGTCGGCATGCTGACCAACCGCCGCATCTGGGAGCAGGTGGGGAGTGGCTTCTACGATTACATCGTGGTTGACGAGGCCCACCACGGCACCGCTTCCAGCTACCGGCCGCTCTTCGATCACTTTACGCCGCAGATACTCCTCGGTCTGACCGCCACCCCGGAGCGGATGGATGGTGACAACGTGGCCGCCGACTTTGGTAACCGCTTCGCCGCCGAGATTCGTCTCCCGGAAGCTCTGGAAGAAAAGCTCCTCTGTCCTTTCCACTATTTCGGCGTTGCCGACCCGATCGCCATCAATGGCGACCAGTTCTGGAAGAGCGGCAAGTACGATGCCTCGGCGCTGGAAAACGTCTATGTGCTGGATAACGTCAGCGCCACGAAGCGGGTCAATGCCATTGTCACCGCTCTCAACCGCTACGAACCAGATCTCACCAACCATCAAGGGTATCGGTTTCTGCGTCACCATCAGGCATGCCCAGTTTATGGCAGACACATTCACCGACTTGGGAATACCTGCCGCCGCCTTTGTTTCCGGGGTTGAAAGTGAGCGTTGCCGTGAGCTGCTGGCTGACCTGATAACCGGCCGGCTTACCTTCCTCTTTACCGTGGACAAGCTGAGTGAAGGGGTGGATGTGCCGGAAATCAACACGGTGCTGTTCCTCCGCCCCACCGAGAGCCTGACCGTTTTCCTCCAGCAGCTCGGGCGCGGCCTGCGCCATGCACCTGGTAAGGACTGTCTCACCGTACTGGACTTCGTTGGCCAGACCCACCGCCGCTACCGGGTTGATACCAAGCTGAAAGCGCTCCTCCCCCGGCACCGCTTTTCCATCGACAAGGAAGTGGAGCAGGATTTCCCCCACCTCCCGGCCGGTTGCTCCATTCAGCTCGACCGCCTCTCCCGGCAGTACGTTCTGGAGAACATCAGGGAGAATCTCGGCAAGTTAAACGTGTTGCTCCCGGAACGGCTGCTGAACTTTACAAGTGAAAGTAAGCAGGAATTGACCTTCGGCAATTTTATCCGCTATCACGACTACGATCCGGAAGTGCTGTTGGTCAAGGAAACCTGGTCAGAATGGAAAGCCAAGGCGCTGCTAGGCCCAATCCCCAATGATCCGGATCTGGAGCGGCTGAGTAAAACCCTCGTGCGCGCCGCCTTCATCAACGGCCCACGGGAGATTGCCCTGCTGCGTGCAGTCCTTACCAAGGTTGTCGAAGGTGCAATTGACGAGGCGCTTACGATCGCAGGAAGCTCCGTCATGTCAGCCTACTACCGGATCTGGGGCGACAAAGGGAGCAATCTAGGTATTGCCTCGCTGGAAGATGCCTTCCGTCGCTTGGCACGCAATCCGTCGATCCTGGCCGACCTGGACGAAATCCTTGCCTGGGCAGAGGACACCACCGAGGTCAGCGGCCTGATTCCGCAGCTCCCTTTTACCTGCCCGCTGGAGCTTCATGCCTATTACGGCGGCAAGGAGATTCAAGCGGTCTTTGGCCGGGCGAATCTTGATACTGCTGGCCAGACCGGCGTGGGATCGTTTCATTTTGCTGACGTAAAGACCTATGTGCTGCTGGTTACCTTTCAGAAGACCGAGAAGGAATTCTCACCGAGCACCATGTATGCCGATTATCCCATCAGCAGGGAGCTCATGCACTGGGAATCTCAGGCGAATACCGCGCAGCATCACACTGACGGGCAGAACCTGATTCACCATCAAGAGCGGGGTTACACGATCCTGTTCTTTGCCCGTGACCAGAAGAAGAGGAACAACGTCACGGTGCCGTTTACCTATCTGGGACCGGTGGATATGGTTAGTTACGAGAGCGACCGGCCGATCAAGGTGGTGTGGCGGCTCAGGCATCCGATGCCGGTGGAGATGTTTGAGGATAATCGGCGGGGTGGGTAAGGATTCTGTTGATATGGATTTGGTATTGTGTCTCTAAAATTTAGTGATTGGTTCGTTGGAAAAGAAGAATCAGGGTTTGCCTCGTCGGGGGTGGCGTTGGAGAGGGAGTAATTGCAACTAAAAGGGAAGACCGATTTGTCCTCATCTGGAGCAAAAGCAGCTTTAGAAGGTTACAGAAAACAAGCGCTCTATACGCTTGCCTGCATTCTACATCCCGATGAACGCGACTTGGTTTTTCAACCAGAAGGAATTGAAGATCTGGCGGTTTACCGTGGTCAGCAACCATTGCGTACCATGCAGGTCAAGGCATATACCGACAATCTGACACTCTCAAGTTTTTCACCCGAAAAGTCCAAATCCTTTTTTCATAGAGTTTCAACCGATCTTGCGGCACACGACAACCTCACTATCGAAGTTATCAGCTTTGGGCCAATCGGCGCGGAGATAGAAGGCGCTTGGTCAGGCGTTGTGCAACATTGTGCATCGGTCAGAACAAAGCTTCTTGGTCACAAGTTTACTGATACACAGGTAGACACCCTATTCAACCGGTTGCAATGGCAAAAAGTCGATGAGGAAGCACTTCAAAAGAAGGTTTTTGATTTCTTACGTGATTCGGCAGCCGGAGGTGATCCGGAAACCGCCTTCGATCTGCTTACTATCTGGATATATTTTGCTGCCGAGAAGAGACAGCGGATCACCTATTCCGAACTGATAGACAAGATCAACGCCATTGGCACATACAACTCCGAACGCGCCGCTCATCTTCAGGAATGGGGCAATTCGATCATCCCCATCAAAGATGCACAGGTTGATTCAAGTCAAAATGAACAACTTGCCAGAGAATTCTACAACGGTATATCGACCCGCTACTCTCACATCCTCGCCGGGTTTGACGTTCCCCGCCATGACAAACTGAATGCGATAGAGCAGGCGTTCTCACCCGATACTCGCACGGTGATTGTTCACGGCGCATCCGGCCAGGGCAAAACCACCCTAGCCCTGCGTTTCCTGCATGACTACGTGCCGGAACAATGGCGTTATTCGATTAGCTATCTGCAAGACAAAAACCAGATAGCTCGGGTTGCCAATGCGCTGGCCGGACATCTGCGTGTCGTCAATGCCCCTTTGTATCTGCACCTTGATGTTTCACCCCGTGACCATGAGTGGCCAGAACTAGTCAAAAAACTACTCGATGAGAAGAATATCCGCCTCCTTATTACCATCCGAGAGGAAGACCTTGCCAGGAATACGGTTTCAGATGCCGAGCTCGGTTTTCCCAAGACAATACCTCTTGTTTTCAATGAGAGCGAAGCACGCACCATCTATGAACGGCTGCTGGAACAAGGTGTAACCGCGTCATTCCCTTCATTCGACGATGCCTGGGCTCGTTTTGGCGGTGATGGGCCGCTGCTGGAATTTGTCTATTTTATAACCCAAGCTGAATCGCTGAAAGAGCGCCTTCACAATCAGGTTCTTCGTTTGCGAGAAGAGGTGAGAACTAATAAGCTATTTCCCGAGGAGCTTGTTTTTATGCGGGCCTGTGCGGTGGCAAGCGCCTTTGAAGCCAGAGTTGATGCAGCCTCGCTTGCCGCAGAATTGAAGCTAAAAGATCCTGTCCGCACTCTTCAACTTCTCGAAGAAGAATACCTCCTCCGCTCCTCCTACGACCTGCGCCATGTTGAGGCGTTGCACCCCATTCGCTCGGAAATACTTGCCCATGAATTGACCGACCCGGTATTCGAGCCATGGCGTGACGCAGCACAACTGGCGATCAATCATATGCCGGAACCTGACCTTGAAGCATTTCTGCTATATGCATTTGCACGGCGACCGGTAGATATTGAATGTATTGTTGAGGTGATTTACCGGTATTGCCCCAAATCGTGGTCAGGTGTCGCGGCCATTATGCGTGCCCTGTTATGGCTTGGCGTGAAAGAGTATGTGGATGCAAACATGCCGCTGATTGTCGAAGCGCGGACACTGTTTACACAAGCCTGGTACATGGCATTGAAGTTCGATATCAGCGGTATTTCTTCTGATGGAGATGCCGGACTTCTTGGGGCATTTAAGCTGCTTGAATTCTCCACTGCCGATACAGTAGAAAATCTGCGGTCGAAACAAACGGACAGGCAGACTGTTTTTATCAGATTAATCGCATGGATAAATGACAGTGATAGCAAACCGCATGCCCCACAAACCGTTTCGGACTGGTCTGGCTTTGCCGAGGCGCATTTCTGGATTCGGCACCTCAAACTTGAAACAGCAATGATTGATTCCGTGGCGTTGTTGGACTTGTCCTGGCCTTTGGAACAGCTCTCGTTCAGAGGTTTTGGCGAAGTTCTCCTCAGCCTGTCGTACGGCCCTGAAGCTGTCTACCAAAAGGTCATTAAGCCTCTTCATCGCCGTATCTTGGAACATTTCTGCGCAGAAACCAAAACGATTGCAATTGAAGAAACCGACGAAATGGTTCGTGCCCATTATCTGGTTTCCATGGAGTCGCCCGCGAACAGCACGGATAAAAAGAACCAAAGCCAGGCAGGAGATCGGCTGGAGACTGAAACTATCAAGTTGTTAGGCTTCTTGCGCATGTATGTCCCTGATCGTAAAGCATATGGTGCGCAAGGTTACGGGCACAACATCCGCTTCGTTCCCCTGCCGTTTGATCCGACCGCAAAAGGGCCGGTAGAGTCGAGATATTTGCCTCCGGAATGGCCGGTCAAAATCAATGCAATTTTCCGCAATCTGGGAGAACTCCATTTTCGTATCACCACATGGCAGGAATATGCAGAAACAGCGGTTGTGGTTCGAGAGCAGGTTATTACTGCACTCAATACTCTCATTAAAGCCTTGACCGCCTATTTTGCTGGGAACAGGGCCGAAATACTGTCTAGAAAACTGCCGCAGGAGTTATGGAGTGAGAGTAACAGGGCGGTTAACCAGAATTTGAGTCTGCCGAAAATAGCTGTCGATGAATGGGGACTGGTCGGTGAAGGTGGAGGTGTTTCTGACAATGAATCTGCCATAAAGACCCGTAAAGACCAGTCCATATCTCTTGTGCTTCGGGCATATCAGCCGTATTTGAAAACAAAAAACGAATATTTTTCTTCGCTGGGGAATTATTTTAATCAGTCTGCACAGTCTCTGATAATCAACAGCGCCATTGGTCGGATGAAGACAAATTATGAACGTGAGCAATACTTAAGACGGGTTTCTGAGCTTGGTTACAAAACCGGCACAGATCGTCTGAGCTTGCATAATCTGGGTGACGCATTAAAAGCACTTGCCGGATTCCAAGGAACTTTTCACGAGCTGTTATCCGGATTCGTTGCCAAGGAACGCCTCCATAAATTGGAAAGTAGAGAGAGGAACGTTTTCACTACGGCCTGGGCCTTATGGTATCAATTTGTCTATCATCCCGAAAACAAGTGGGATTCAGCCGATGTGCGTGCTGTTGCGGCGTTTGATCGGGCTCAGAGTAAATTGAGAGACAACATAAAGCGTCGGCTGAACACATTGCCCGATTCAGGATGGAGCGGTTCGATCATCAGTGAGACAGTTCCCTGGGAAGGACGGCCAAGTCTCTGGTTTCGCCTTGATGCAGAAAATTCGCTGGCGATTATCGAGGCTTATCAAAAGCTTGTACAGATGCTTGAAGAGGCGTTTGCACCTATGGATATCGGGACATTGGAACACTATGTTCTTGATCACAAATGGCCGCATATTTTGATAGTCCCGTTCGTTGCCGGCGAGTATTTGCAGAATGGAGTTTGGCATCTTTCGTCTTGTCTTTTCTGGGGTGGAGAAAAGGTTCTTGCTCCTGAAAAAACCTGGCACTACATGCTAAGAGAAGTTGACGCCCAAACATTGCAGCGGCTTGGTATAGAAGTGGCCGAGCAAACGACACAGGGAAAGGTCCAATTGCTCCAGCAAGCAGCGTCCGAATTATTGGTATATGTAGACCATCTATCAGACCTACTCAAAGCGCCAGATGATCTTGATGAAATAGGCATGGTTATTTTTCAAAAGTATGTCAGTGCAAAAACGCAAGACGCATCCAACGCACTATCACGAATGGTGGCACAGATGCAGGTGTTGCTCGACGAAGTCAATGCAGGTGTTCTTGATTCATCGCCGCATATCGATCAAATACGTAGCTTGTTGGTAGAAATTTGGAAATGTGTTATGCCGGAGGGCAACATCAAAGAGACGTTTGAGATTAATCTTTCAGCTTGCGGTCCATGGGCGGAAAAATTGCTGGAAGGACTTGGGCATATAACAGTCCTGAATGTTTTGTGGTTCAAGTGTAGCTGTTAGCATGATAGCTATACAGGGGTCGCATACACGAGTTGTGTCTCAACTCCATACAAATTGAAAATAGAAAAGGGGATTATATGAAAAAATACGTCTTGATTCTGTTGGCCGTTTGTTGCACGGCCTTGTCCGCCTGTTCCGGTGACCAGGGGAAGCAGCAGCTTGAAACAGCGCAGTTCGAAGAGAAACAGAACAACAGGGAGCATGCTGTAAAACTGTACGAAGAGGTAGTCACCAAGTATCCGGGCTCGCCAAACGCAAAGATTGCCCAGGAGCGGCTGAATGCGCTGAAGGGTGGCAAGTGAAAGGGGTAGTTCATCGCCACTGACTGACGATACTGAGGTAATTCCGGATATCGCTCACTTTGAATTCAAATGGCGGCTGATCAGCCGCCATTGCTGTTTCCGCTAACCGATTTCCTACGCAGAACTGATTAATTCAATCCGCTTGACACTCTGTAGCATATAATCTACAATTTGCCATGATTGAAACCCCTTTCCGACTTGAATACTACCTTGACGACAACGGCAAAGCTCCTTTTCTGGGGTGGCTGTATTCGCTCCGCGACAAGGTTGAACGGCAAAAGCTTACTGGAAGCGGCAAAAGGAGGAATAGCAATGGCAAGAAAAACTGGCGATTATCATACAGAACATATTGAGTGGCTTAAAGACCCGGAGAACGCCGCCGGATACCTTAATGCCGTCATTGAAGAAGAAGATAAAGACGCCTTGCTTTTGGCGCTCCGCAATATCGCCGAGGCAGAGGGCGGCATGGCCGCTGTTGCCGAAAAGGCGCATCTTAAGCGGGAGAGCCTGTACCGAATGCTCTCTCCCCGTGGCAACCCGGCCCTGTCAAACCTGTTTTCCATTCTTCACGGCATGGGATTGAAAATGACTATTCAGCCGGATAAGACGGTAACAGTTTCATAGTGTCGCGGGGAATACCAGTGATCGTTTTTTACATCAAATGGCGGTGATCAGCCGCCATTACTGTTTCTGCTTCTTTCAGCCAATATCCACAACCCGCTACATCGCCAGATACGCAGCAGGAATTTGTCTCTTGCACATTGTATTGCTTATTGATAGTATGATTAATATGCATACTATGGAGGTGTAATAAGATGCTTACTAAGGATCGCCCTGTTGAGCGGGTAACAATTTCTGTACCCCACGAGCTTGCCAGCGAGGCCGACAACTGTTCAGCCGAGTTGAAAATATCCCGTTCCGAACTGTACAAGATGGCGTTGGAGCGCTTTCTCTCCGAGCAGCGGCGCGAGCGGCTGAAACTGATCGTAGCGGAGATGGCGGAGGAGTACCGCGCTGATAAGGAACTTACGGCGCTTACCGTTCTCGATGATGAGGAGTTTGTATGAGACAGGGGGAAATCTGGCTGGTCAATCTTGACCCGACAATCGGCGCCGGGATTCGTAAAACCCGACCCTGCGTCATTCTGAATGACGACGCCATTGGTGGCCTGCCTCTCAAGGTCATAGCTCCGCTTACCGACCTGAAAGCGCGCTACCGCGATGTTCCCTGGATGCTCTGCCTGGAGCCTGACAGCAGCAACGGATTGACCAAGCCATCCACCATCGATCTTTTTCAGGTACGGTGTCTTTCCGAGGCGCGCCTGGTTCATAAGATCGGCGCAATCACCACCAAGGAACGTGCGCTGGCTCAAAAAGCGCTCAAGCTGGTTTTCGGAATGGAGTGAGCAACTTGACAGACCAGATTCAACCAACCTGCGCTCTCTGTACAAACGTTCCGATGATATATTGACTTACTATATAGGTCATATGACCTATAATCTATCTGTAGGTAACCCATATGCTCGAAACTTTACCTGGATCCATAAGCTGCGAACCTATGCACTACCGTGAGGAGGTAGCATGATCGAACTATTACGCAAACGGCGCAGTATCCGCAAATTCACTGCTGACAAAATACCGCCGGAAACCAGGCAGATACTGATAGAAGCCGCCCTGCGCTCGCCATCGTCACGGGGGATCAATCCCTGGGAGTTTATCGTGGTGGATGATCCCGACATCCTCCGTCAGCTTGCCCAAGCCAAGCAGCATGGTTCGGAGTTCCTGAAAAACGCTCCGCTGGCGATCGTGGTATGTGCGGACAGCACCAAATCGGATGTGTGGGTTGAGGACTGCTCCATCGCCGCAATCATCATCCAGCTCACGGCCCTCTCAGTGGGACTTGGCAGCTGCTGGGCACAGATACGGAACCGTCAGCACAATCAGGACATAACGGCAGAGCGCTATATTCAGGAGCTGTTGGCTCTTCCGGAGCAGATGAAGGTTGAGTGCGTACTGGGAATCGGGCATCCGGACGAGAAGAAGCAGCCGGTGCCGGCAGGCAAGCTGCAGCACGACAAGGTGAAATACAACCGGTGAGTCAAGACCAACCCCCCTCAATCCCCCCTTATCAGGGGGGAGGCCTGGTTCCGGCTCCATCAGAGAAAGGCCTGTCCCCCTCCCTTGATAAGGGGAGGGCCGGGGAGGGGTTGCCTTTCGACTCTGCCTACCTCCCCTACAACAGAAATCTCACCACCCTTGCCCGCGAAAACCGTAGCAACCCCACGGCAGCAGAAAACAGAATATGGCAGAAAATATTGCGAATGAGGCAGTTCGCCAACTATAAATTCCTGCGACAAAAACCTGTTGGTGATTATATCGTGGATTTCTACTGCGCCGGGCTGCAGCTGGTAATCGAGATCGATGGCGACAGCCACGCCGAAGCAGCGGAGTATGACGCGGAACGAACGAGGTTTCTGGGCTCTCTCGGATTACGGGTGATCCGTTTCAGCAATGATGAAGTGTTACGGAATACTGAAGGGGTGTACGAAGAGCTTGCCAGAACAATTATCTCCCTGGACGAACAAACAGGCACTGGCTGACACATTGACAACAGAGCCGGATAAGGCGTATATAACGACGTGGGACGTTTATCGTATTTCCATCATGAGGCTCTGGCAAAGGGGTTACAACCCCGGTAAATCCAGGGCCTTTCGCTTTGTCCGCAAGGGCAGAACAGTATAGTCCCCCCTGATGATAACGATTTGCCAGCACACACCCTACACACCCTATTTCAATAAATGACAGGATTAACTCCAATCTGCATATGAATGAAAACCCCCAATTTGACATAGTCATGCAGGAACAGCTGCGTCTGTCCGACGTGCTCACCTCTATCGAGGAAACGGCTCGGCAGAACCGGGCGAAGATCGCCCATCACCACGCCTACACGACCGAACTGGAGAAGGAACGCCTTGAGTCGGTCAATTGGCATGAGAAGAACTCGTTGACGGAAAAGCTAATCGAGAACGACAAGTTTGATCCCACCAGGTATCTCACTGCGTTTGAAATGACCGACAGCCCGTACTTCGGGATTGTCGGGATCAACGACAGCGACAGCAGGATCGGCGCCAAGGAATATCTCATCGGCAAGCAAGGGTTCATGTCCCATGACAACCGGGCTCTGGTCGTGGACTGGCGAAAAGCACCGATCTCCCGTTTTTTTTATGACTTTGACCCCGGCGATGAATACTTCGAAACCATTCAGGGCAGAGAGCGGGAGGGGGTGATAACCAGGCGTGACACGGTGGAAATTGTGAGACGCTCCCTCCGGCGCATGGAATGCGGCGAAGACCTGTACGAACTGGCTGGCGACACGTGGGTGAAAAACGCCAGGGAGTTTCATACGACCACCGACACCAAGGTGGCGAACCAGGACCATCGCATGGTGGATATCGTTTCCTTGATCTCTCCCGATCAGTTCCATATGATCACCTCGGAAGCGACAGACGGCTGCACCCTGATCACCGGCGGTGCCGGTAGCGGCAAGACGGTTGTGAGCCTCCATCGACTGTCGTGCCTGCAGTTCAACGACCCGGGGCGGTTCTCGCCCGATCGCTGCCTGGTCCTCATGTTCAACAAGGTGCTCCGCAACTACGTCAGACAGACCTCCTCCGACCTGCTCGGCAGCACGCGGGTGGATACATTCAGCGCTTGGGCGTTGAGCGCCATCACCACCCTGACCGGCAAGGTCATCAAGCCGGTTGTGGGCGATACCCTGACGTCACAGAAAAAATCGTCGCAGTTGCCCGGCCTGCTGGCCCGCTATGTCACGGAAGTGCAGGAGGTCGACCCGCTTCAGGATCTGTGGCGGTTTTATGGCCAGCCCTACGTTCTGGATGCTCTGTTTGTGGATGGCAAGGGGAAGGAAACGTTTCTGGCCGAACTGCGTCGGCGGTACTCGGTCAAAAGTCAGGGTGTGTCGTTTGCCGACCTGAGCGTGCTGCTGCGGCTCTGCCAGCTGCGCGAAAAGGACGGCCCGATCCGCGAGGCCCTCGGCTGGTACGCCCATATCATTGTCGATGAAGGACAGGATCTTTCTCTCCTGGAGCTTGAGGCGATTCTCGCGGCAACGGACAAGCGCAACAGCATCACGCTCAGCGCCGACAGCAAGCAGAAGATCCTGTCGTGGGTCGATGCGGCCGACTTCGATATTTTTCGCGGCAATCTAAAGGAGGTCGGGGTGAGCAACGAAACCCTGTCCGTTTCCTACCGCTGTCCCAAAGAGATCATGGCGCTGGCTGCACGGATCAGCAACAGGGAGAGCGAGCAGGTCGGCAGGCATTCCGGCGCCCTTGAGTACCACAAGGCAACGGATGAGGAGGGCGCACTGGCACTGTTGCGCCGGCTTGTGGAGAAGCTGGTGGCCGAGGATCCGCACAGCCTGACGGCTGTCATCTGCAAGAAAAAATCGGACGAGAAGATGCTCCACAGTGCATTGACCGGCATAAATGGCCTGCATAAACAGGGTGAGCTGACCTTCGAGCCGGGAGCTCTCGTCACGATTGCCCATCAGGTTAAGGGGGTGGAATTCGCCAACGTGATCCTGTACGACCCGAATGCGAAGGATTTCAGGAAGTCGGACCTGGACCGAAATCTGCTCTATGTGTGCGTTACCCGTGCCTGCAGACGGCTGGACATAGTGTACTGGAGGGAACTTGCCGCTGGACTGACGTAAGTCAGGGAAATCACGTACTGCTAAGAGGAGGCATGATATTTGTTTTTTGAATGATCTCCCCGACTACGGTGTCAGCAAGAAAGCAGGCATGAAAACCGAACTTGAAATAATGAGCAAAATAGTTTATACAATTTAGCTTCCACGGAGAGGTGTCCGAGTGGTCGATGGTGCCTGACTCGAAATCAGGTGTACGGCAACGTACCTAGGGTTCGAATCCCTACCTCTCCGCCACTATCATAACTAGCTGAAAAAGCTAGATAATTTAGCCCTTGTACCCCCGGTCGGTACACTTTTAGTACACCACGTACTATAGTGTATCTACCTGAGGATACGGGTATGTCACGCCATCATTTATCATGTTCTAGCGGTTACTTTTACTACAGGATTAAGATACCTGTAGACCTAAAGCATCTCTTTCCTTCACCAATAATCAAAAAATCCCTCAAGACAACAGATATAAAAGCGGCAAGGTGTATGGCTGTAGGCATGGAGTACAAGGTACAACAGACCTTTACTATGTTGCGCACAGGCATGCTCACAGACGATTTGATCCGTGGGCTGATAGCTGAATTGTATCCACGTCTCAAGTCTGTGGAGCCTGTAGGGGAGCTGCTTTCATCGTTAATAGGTGATTACGTCAAGGCTAATGAGGACAAGTGGACCCATAAGACCAAGATCGAGGTAATGAGCTGTCATAGGCTGATAGTGGATGTCATGGGTGATGTTGATGTTAAGGGCATCAGTAGGCAGATGGTCATTGATTTCAAGGATACTATGATCAGGCTACCGTCAAACCTCTACAAGATACACGCAGGAAAGACCATCCAGGAAGTGCTTATGCTGGCTGGTATCGCTCCGATGAGTACGACATCTGTAAACAAGCACATATTAAGGTTAAGCGCCCTGTTGGGCTACGCTGTCAAGGAAAGCATCATACCAGCAAACCTGGCTCAAGGAATGATGATACCAGAGAAGCGTAGGAGTGATGAAGAGAGGAAGGCATATTCTCTTGAAGACCTGCAAAGTATTGTAGCGAATCTTCCACGTACACAAGATAGACCTGATCGGTTTTGGGTGCCGCTTATATCAATGTTTACAGGCATGAGACTTGATGAAATATGCCAGCTCTACCTGGAGGATGTCCAGCTGGTAGATGATGTATGGTGCATTAGTATTAACGATGAGAAGGACAAGAAAGTTAAGACGATCACTGGTAAGAGAATTGTTCCGGTGCATCCGGTCCTGTTGTCATGTGGGTTCATTAAATATATAGATAGCTTACGTAAGGCTGGTGTTCCGAGGCTATGGATGGATCTAAGGTGGAGACCGTCTGACGGGTATAGTAATGCCTTAGGGAAGTGGTTTCAGGTGTTCAACCGAAGGCACGTAACAGACGATCCCAAGAAGGTGTTCCATAGTATGAGGCACACACTGGCAGACACGCTTAAGCAAGCCGGTGTTCAAGAAGTGGTAATAGCCGAGATCATGGGTCATGCAAACGATTCTATGAGCATGAGCAGATATGGTAAGCGGTATCAGCCGAAAGTGCTCTTGGATGCCTTGATGAACTTGGACTATGGAGTGACAGTACCGAAATGGAATATGTAGGAAGGGGCTTTGTCCCTTAGTTGTCGGTAGGTATGATTGCGCCTCTTATTCATGACGCCGGTTTAAATGTGACATCGTCTACTTTGGTTTTGGGTGTTGGTGGTATTGGTTTTGGTGGTGGAGAGTTGTTCTGGTGTAATTCGGTATTGAGATTATGATTGGTCGGTAGCGGTGTCGAGAATGCTAAGAGTGTTGTTTTCGTGTCTGTAGTCGAGTATTCCGGTGTTAAGCTGTCGCGCTATCGCTTGCCTCCTCCCTCTTCATGTCATACGATGAGGCCGTATGTCATTCATCACGAGGCTGTTATAAATCTGGTCGTTGGAACCTGTTGTACCCTTCCTGATAGATGATCTTTGTGGTATCTGTAAAATACATTCGGAAGTTATTTCCCCGTAGCTATTCACAATAGGTAGCTGTAAGTGCTTGTAATATAAGCTATTACAATGGATAGGTTATCCATTGTGCTGTTGAATAGGCTTGCAACATCTTGTAATAATGATGTTTGTAGTGAATGTATAAAAGTAACCATGCAGAAGGAGTCAAACCATGATTGACGACTTTATCACCTTCAAGCTGTTCGATAAATATAACTACCGGAGAATGGGACTTGTAGGTGACTGGTCTCTTGGGGATGCAGTCCTTGTACTTGCAAGCTTCGATATGCAAACTAACGGGCTCTGTGAATTGAAGGATGCCGCTGAACATCAAAGCAGACTGTATAACGACTACGTTGCTTATGTCATGAGCCTTATTGATTCTGGCAAGCTCAAGCATGATGAAGACAACAATCTCATCAACAAAGATGAATTATTAGAGCTAATGGAAGCCAATAATGTATTGAAGCTGGATGTCGCTAAGCTGAAGAGGTTTTTATCATGTGAAGAGGAACCGAATACATCAATTCCGGTGGAAGAGATCACACATGTTGCAGCTGTTACTACGCTTGATGTCGAGAGTATGACTTGTATTGAGAAGGATGCTATATGCGCAGAAGAGTTACCCAGGGTCGAAAGCTGTCACGTATCTGATGCTATTCATAGAGATGAGCATACAGTAGAAATTGTAGGGGATGGGGCGAATAGATGTACCGATGAATCATCTGACTCCCAATATCGTTTCATAAAGCATGGACTGGGCTGGAATATTCTGTTTGGCAGTACGAAGCTCGATGGCGTCAAGCATTCTGTTGGTATGGACTACATAAAGCTACTACTCCAGTGTCCATATACTGATATTGGGGTGCTGGAGTTACAGTCAATGATGAACCCTGCTACGATTAGAGGTAGCCGGGAGCGTATGCTTGAGGAATTTAATAGTGATGATGGGGAGGAAGGCACGGATAAACCTGAGTTTGCAGATTCTGATATAAAGGTGTTAGTTAGCTTGTCAGATGAAAAGCGCAAAGAATTAATCATATATACTACGCAAGTTAAAGAGTTGAAAGCTAAGCATGAAGAGGCCAGGCTGAATAATGAGACATCTGAAGTGACCCGCCTGAATGGGTTGATATGTATGCTTAAAGACCAAGCAGAAACCATATTAAAATCAAGGACAGATGACCCCGTATTAAATGCAAACAGAAAAAACGTATGGAAAAACATACGGGATGCCAAAGTCAACATACAAACATTTGAACTTGAACATGGGTACTCAGAGACTCCCACATTCAACTACCTGGATAAGTACATCGAAACTGGATACACGTGTAAATACAATCCCCTTGTGGAAGATCCTATCTCTTGGATATTTTAGTACTTTATGTGAATGCTACTTTTGAAGTAGCATTCTTAGATT
>JGI24147J20444_1000738_pt1 | contig 18403 bp, 18 predicted proteins | sample BarGraIncub1133A_FD_20444 | JGI IMG/M metagenome (IMG submission 20444) | reverse complement strand
TTTACAAGACTTTAGAAAGTGGGTAAACGTAGGTAGGTAGTTGATATTATTGTTTAATATTGTTTGCCTTGGCCGCCTTCGAATCTCGTTTCCCGCTCCAAAAAAAAATAATTGATTCAGTAAGTTAAATGAGTCAATGTACCAACTGTCCCCACACTGTCCCCATAAGTCAGTAGTGGGGATATTTTTTTGCCCGGTTTGATCAGAAAATCCGTCCCGAAATAACGGATAATGTCATCTGCATCATCCTCCAGGTCTTCCACGTATTCCCCGTAACGCTGTAGCTTTCCCATGTTTCCTCCCTGGTGGTAGTATACCAATCAAGAGTGTCTGTTGTCTTCAGGTTACCTCATACCTCCTCCTTAGTGCTCTCAAATATGGTAGCAGTTCTAGCGTTTGATAGAAGGATTGAATACGCCTGATGCAACTTCCATGAGCTTCAGCCCAATCGCTTGGCAAATATTTCATGAAATATGAAATATATTTCGTGAAATGGCTTGACATGTGTACCCGATGTTATTATGGTTCTTACCATGACAAAAGTAATCAAACAAAGGCTCAGCCACCAAGTATACGACATACTTAAAGAAATGATATCGGATTACCGCTTTAGCCCCGGTGCCCGCATCAACGTAGAGCAGATCGCCAAGGAGGTCGGTGCGAGTCGCACCCCCGTATGGGAGGCGGTCCACCGCCTCATACAGGAAGGGCTTCTGGAGAATATTCCCAACCGTGGTGTCTTTATGTTGACCTTGACCCCCAAAATGGCAATTGAACTCTATGTTGTCAGGGAAGCCCTTGAGGGGCTTGCCGCCAGGTGTGCCGTACCGAAAGTAAATGAGCAGGTGCTCAAGAAGATGGCTAAACTCATTGAAGAGCAGCGAAAGATGGTGGAGGAGGAAAATCTTGTGGGCTACTCCCAGCTTGACTACGAATTCCACGCCCTTGTCTATGAGTTGAGCGGGAACCGCACCCTTCTTGAAATACTGGCCGCCGTGAAAAACAAAATGCGCCCGCTTGCACTGCATGTTAGCCCCATACTTTCGAGACTTCTGGAAGATCATATGGAGATTCTGGCGGCCTTTCGGGATAGAGATTCAGACAGGGCGGAGGCGGCATTCCGTAATCACAATCTTAAAATGATCGAACAGATAAAACAGAACATGAATCCCGACGAATGGGAGGAGGTGCGGGTGGAGTACGGTGTCGGGGAGAAGATCAGGAACAGTGATATTGGGGATGCCCGAAGTAAATAGCGGGCACGTAATGATGGAATCCCGCCATTGGCGGGAATAACAAGTGAGCTACGATGGCGAAAGGAGGATTTGCAATGAACAAAAAGTCAATTCTTTGTCTTATGTTTTCTTGTGTATTCATGGTCGGTTTCCTTGTCCCCGGTGAGTCGCGGGCCCAGGCCCCCGACAAGGTAAAAATCGGGCTTATGTTCGGTTTAACGGGTGCGGCGTCTCCTATCGGTCCGGTGCAGCTTGACGGCGCGAAGCTCGCCATCAAAGAGATTAATGCTGCGGGGGGGGTGAAGTTCGGGAGCAAGAAGGTTCCCATAGAGACGTTGGTGAGGGATGACGAGTCAAAGCCGGATATCGCAATCCGTAGATTCCGGGAACTCGTGGAAGAGAGCAAGGTCCATGTCATCGTAGGTCAGACCTTCGCGCCGATTTCAGCGGCTCTGAATAAAGAGGTGAAGAAGACCCCTGTGCCCTATTTCCCTGTGAATGTGGTGGCGATCAACATGTTTCAAAAGGCCGAGATGGCCGAGACAACATTTGCCATTCACGGAGCCGCGTACTCTATCGGCTACGCTGGCGCAGCCTACATAGTGGACAAACTGAAATATAAAAAAATCGTGTTCTTCGGACCGGCCTACGCCTTTGGTCGTGACCAGTGGGCAGGGGCCAAGGCTGCCTTCGATAAGCGCGGAGTCAAGGTGGAATACGTGGAATCTCCGGTTGGTACGAGCGACTACACGTCCTATCTGTTGAAGATCGGGGAGAAGAAGCCTGACATCGTGATGCTGGCCCACTGGGGGGTGGACGCCATTAACGTCCTGAAACAGACCTATGAAACGGGCCTCAAGAAAAAGAGCAAGATATGGTTTGACTGGATGACCAACTCCTTTGGCAGCGGTGTACCGCCCGAGGCTCTCGAAGGAGTCTATTCCCTCATGTCCTGGTACTACGATATGAAGGGTTTCCAGGATGCAGCAATCGTAAAAGCATCCGATGCATTCACCAAGAAATTTATGAAGGAGTACCATTACCCGCCAGATCCTTATTCTGCAATGGCCTATGAAGGTGTCATGGAAGCGGTGCGGGCAATGGAGCTCGCCCAATCCACGGACGGCAAGGCGATGGCAAAGGCCCTCATGGCCAGCCCCAAATTTAATTCCATGAAAGGGCAGGGTGTATGGAGAGCGGATCATCAGCCTCTCTTCAAATACGGCGCTTACGTGGTAGTCGGCAAGGGCGCAAAGGAAAGAAAGGACCAAAAGTGGGACCTGGTAAAGATTGTCGGCGCCTATACGGGCGAGGATTATCTGCCGGCGCTCTCGACAATAGGGTACTGACATAGATCAGGGGCGGGATAGAATATCCCGCTCCCAACCCCTTGTGGGGAGAGGGCTATGGAAAAAAGAAACATCATAGAAACAAAAGGGGTCACGATCCAGTTTAACGGCCTGGTTGCCGTTAACGGCGTTGATTTCTCCATGAGGGAGGGGGAGGCCGTCGGTATCATAGGATCCAACGGCGCGGGGAAGACCACGTTTTTCAACCTCCTCACCGGCATGTTTCCCCCCACGAGCGGCGCTGTTTTTTACGACGGGAAGGAGATTACCCGGGTGCCTCCCCACAAGCGGGTAATGATGGGCATGGTACGGACCTTTCAGCTTGTTTCCGTATTTGATTCCCTCACCGTTGTGGATAATCTCATCCTGTCGGTGATGCGGTTTCGCGAGAAACAGGGGCCTAAAGGCGGTTTTTTCTTTGCCGATGCCCGCCACCCCTCTGTCCTTAAAACCTGCGAAGAGGCACTGGCAACCATGGGTATAGAAGACAAGGCAAATTTCATGACTTCCGAACTATCATACGGCGACAAGAGGAAGCTCGAGATTGCTGTCGCCCTCTCTCTCAAGCCGAGGATACTCCTCCTAGATGAGCCTTTTGCCGGCCTCGGCGATTTTGAGATAGAAGAGGTTTCCTCCATCATTCGCAAGGTCAAAGAAAGTTTTTCATTCATCATCATTGAGCACAAGATATCCCGGATCGTGGACCTGGTGCAACGTTTGAACGTCATGCATGAAGGCAGGCTTATCGCAGAAGGTGTACCGGCCGAGGTGCTCCGTAACCCCCTCGTGAGAGAAGTCTACTGGGGAAAAGAGGAGGGTCTTGTATGCTCAGTGTGACGAATCTCGATGTTGCATACGGAAACGCCATGGCACTTCATGGAATCTCCATAGAGGTCGAACAGGGGCAGATGGTCTTTGTGGCCGGTCGGAACGGTGCAGGAAAAACCACGTTATTCAAGTCCATAGCGGGTTTTCTGAAACCCCGATCAGGCGCAATTCTCTTCGAGGGAAAGAGCATAGTAGGACTCCCGCCCGAAAAGGTAGCTCTACTCGGTATCAGGTATATATTCCAGGACAAGCGTGTCTTTTCCAACCTGACAGTCAGGGAGAACATTGAGCTTGCCGCCTATCCCGTGAAAGTGAATATGAATGAAGCTGTGGGAAAGGTCCTCCAGATCTATCCCAAAATGGAAAAGTTTCTCTCCCTGAAGGCGGGGAGCTTAAGTGGCGGACAAAGGCAGATACTGCTTATCGGGAGGGCGCTGATCGGGAGCCCCAAGCTCCTGCTGATCGATGAACCCACAGAAGGCCTTGCTGCCGGAACAATAAACGACATTCTTAACGTACTCTCGCTCATGAAGGGCAAGGTTTCGATGGTAATAGTGGAACAGAACCTTTCCGTAGTCGGTATGCTTGCAGACAAGGTTTACATGGTCAAGGAAGGCAAGATCATGAAAGAGATGGTGGACAAAACGGAGATTAACGACAAGATGGCTATGGAACAGTATCTATGAACCAACCCGTGACGCGTCATCCGTGATGCGCGAAAACGAGAACCTAATTAAAGAAGGAGGGTTTAAACATGGCAAAGCAGACCATTGAGGCAGCAAAGACGGCAATCGTTTTGATCGAACCCCAGTACGATTTCCTTAAACCGGGCGGTTCAATGTACCAGTTTATCGCGGAACAGCTAGAAGAACGGCAGGTAATACCGAACCTTGTTGACCTGGTAAAGTCGGCGAGGAGCAAGGTGAAAAAGATCATTTATGTGCCCTTCGAAGCCTTTGAGCCGGGGTTCCCCGAGATTGACAAGAAGGGGCCTGGCATGGGCGGACTGAGAGGTCTTGAAATCGATATGCCTACAGGCTGGAAGATTGACGGCAAGCCGGTGAGCGGCGCATGGGTGGCAGGAACCCCAGGCCCCGAGATCATCCCGGAACTCACCCCGGAAAAGGGCGATATTATCGTGCGAGGCAAGAAGACTCTCGATGCGTTCTGGTCCACGGCCCTCGACTACACACTCCGAGTGAACATGGTTGACACGGTGGCAATCGTAGGCTTCCACACCAACTGGTGCGTGGAATCAACGGCCAGATCCGCCTACGACAAGGGGTACAACGTTATCGTGATCGGTGACTGCACCGGTACGGATACGGCTGAAGAGCAGAATTATGTGGAAAAATTCATATTCCCGAAAATAGGCACGGTCATGAAGTACAAAGAGTTCCTCGCGAGTCTCAAGTAAAAAGGGCGACCCCCCTTCCCCCCGTTAGTCTTGGAGTGCACGCACCAAGGCACTTCAGGGCTAACGTCCGGGTGGAATCGGGGAGTAGATGACGAAGCGGGAGAGGAGCGATACATTGGCCATCCAGAACAGCACCGGATTAAGAAGTTTCCGTGATATTCTCTTTATTGCCGCCGGGTTCCTGGTGATCATGCCCGTACTGGGCATCAACCGGACCACTGATTTCATTATCTTCTCCATCTTCGTGATGGGCTTTAACATCCTCTACGGTTTTATGGGGAGGTTGTCCTTTGGCCACATGCTTTACCTGGGATGTGGGGCTTACGGGATGACCCTTTTCACCGAGCATGTTTCCCGGAACCCCTTCCTTGCCATCATTGCGAGCATCTGTGCGGGAGCGATTGTCGGCGCCATCCTTGGGCCCATTGTCGTAAGAACCACAGGCGCCTGTTTTGCTCTTATCAATCTGGCCTTCAATCAGGTCGGGTACTTTCTTGTTGTTGTGGCTTTTTCAAAATACACTGGAGGAGAAGACGGCATGTCGGTCTCTTTCTCCAAGTTCGGATTTATTGACTTCAGCAACAAACCGTTCAAATTCGGTTTTGTCCTACTCTGTCTCCTCCTCTCCTACTATCTCCTCAGGAAGCTTACCTCATCTCCATACGGGGTACTCATAAAGTCCATCAAGGAGAACGAAACCAGAGTCAAGTTTTTAGGTTACAATACGTTTGTCTACAAGTGGATCACCTTCATCATCTCCACGGCTCTGTCCGCCTTTGCGGGTGCCCTCTCCATGCTGAATTACGGGTATGTGACGCCAAGTTTCATCGATCCATCGAGGGCTGTTGAAGTAATCTTTGCCGCCCTTATCGGCGGCGCAGGGAGCCTCTACGGGTCCATAATCGGCGGGGTCATCTACATGGCCATTAGTAACTACCTCGCCTCATATATACCAAGGTGGGAGATGTTCCTGGGCTTTACCCTCCTGATCGTAGTATTCCGGTTCAGGACGGGCGTCTGGGGCTACGTTTCCGAGAAGTTTAAGGGCTGTACCAAAGCAATGCCGGTGAGGACGTCATGATAAACACAATTGCCTATGGGCTGACAATCGGCGCTATCCTGTTCATTATCAGTATTGGCCTTTCGCTTACCTTCGGCACCATGAGAATCGTAAATTTTGCCCATGGCCTCGTGTACACGATCGGCGCATACCTTCTCGTCAGCGTACTGCCCTTTGTCAGGAACAACTTTATTCTCGGGGCTCTTATCGCGGTACTTGCCGTCATCCCTATAAGCTACGTGATAGAGCGTTTTGTCATCAGGAAACTCTACGGCGTCTCTATCGACTATGCAATCATAGCGACCTACGCCGTTGCTCTCATCGGCATAGATGCCATAAAATGGATATGGGGTGCCTCACCTATACCGCTTTCAGATCCTGTCGGTATAGATGTGAGTTTTTTTGGCATCACCCTCCCCCTCTACAGGCTCATCATCATTCTGCTCGCCCTTATCATCTTCATTGCTCTCTCAATCTTCTTCAAGAAGACCATGGTGGGGAAGATCGTGGTTGCGGCCCTCGATGATAAGGACGCTGTGAGGAGTCTGGGTATCAGTGTTGATAAGTATTTCACCTATGTTTTTGTCATCGGAAGCTCTCTTGCCGCCCTGGGAGGTGTCCTTTACGCGCCTATCACTTCTGTGCATCCTTACATGGGGATGATGGTCCTCCTGGTCAGTTTTGCGGTGGTCATAATAGGAGGGCTCGGCAACATAAAGGGGACATTTATTTCTGCATTTGTCCTGGGAATGGTTATGGCCATAACGGGCAGGTTTTGGGGCCCCGCGGCAGAAACGATGGTATTTGTAGTCATGGCCATTGTGCTGATCTTCAAACCAATTGAAGTATGATGCCGGTTTGCTCATCTTCATATGAATTAACCGCCATTTTTAATGCTGCTCTCGGTGCCGCAAACCCTTATGAGTGCGTAACACACCACGTCGACCATATTTCCCGGACGTTCCGTGAGGGTGGTTTCAGGCGGCTCCTCCTTGTAAGCTTCGGGAAAGCGGCCTATTTAATGGCCAGTGCGGTGAGTGACCACATGTCCCAAGCCACATGCAACGGTATTGTCATTACCAAATACGGCCACACGCAGGAAGCCGCTCTTTCACCGATGGTAGAAGTCTTTGAGGCCGGTCATCCTGTGCCCGATGAAAACGGGCTGGCAGCAACCAGAAACGTGATGGATCTGCTGAAGAACGCTGACGAAAAGACCCTTGTTCTCTGCCTTATCTCGGGAGGAGGTTCTGCCCTTTTTGTGGATCCCGCCCCACCGGTAACGCTCGCTGAAAAGCAGGAGGTGACGAGCCTACTTCTTAAGGCAGGCGCGGATATCGAGGAACTCAATGCCGTAAGAAAGCATATCTCGCTGGTGAAGGGGGGGCGTTTCGCCGAGCTTGCGTATCCGGCCAAGGTCATCTCCCTCATCCTTTCCGATGTAATAGGGGACAGGCTTGACGTTATCGCGTCTGGTCCGACAGCACCCGATGATTCCACCTTTTCTCATGCCCTTGAGGTGATCATCAAATATGGCCTGCGGGACCGGATACCGGCATCCGTAATGAATCTCCTTAGCGAAGGTGTCGGCGACAGGCTCCCCGAAACACCAAAACAGGGGAACCCAATCTTCAACCATGTAGAGAACATCATTGTGGGGAGCAACGGGAAGGCCACAGAAGCTGCCCGGCAGAAAGCCGTTGAAATGGGATTTGATACAACCATTCTGTCATCGGAGTTGCAGGGTGAAGCCCGCAGCGTCGGGAAAGAACTTGCGGCAAAAGCCAAAGAAGTTGCAAGGTCGTCCCTAGTGTCTGCCCCCTCCTCTCTCCGGCCCACCTGTCTGATCTGCGGTGGTGAGACGACTGTAACCGTAAGTGGAGGCGGAAAGGGTGGCCGTAACACTGAACTGGCACTTGCCTTCGCGTTAGAAGTGGAAGGCATCCCTGGAATTTCCTTTTTGTCAGCAGGAACCGACGGCACCGACGGACCAACGGATGCGGCCGGAGCCTTTGCAAACGGTGAAACAGCAGGGCGTGCACGCAGGGCCGGCCATGACCCCGAAACATATCTTGCCAATAACGACTCTTACAGCTTTTTCAAGGAGGTAGGTGGCCTCTTCGTCACTGGTCCCACCGGTACGAACGTGATGGATCTCCAGCTCATCCTCATTGGACCTGTTGGCATGACGAATTCGTTTGTACTCGGTGAATAACGGGTCATCTGCTACCGCAACTCCGAATTGGGGTTCGTTAAAGTACGGTTTTATGTTGTCGGGAAAACAGTTTTTGGGGCACTTCCGGACAAACTGCCGGATCACGTCAAAAATCGATTCTTTTACCACCATATTCTCATCTGGTTTGGATGTCTGATGTTCTTCCCAAAAGACGGGGTCAGTCCTCTGAAGATGTCAGTCATATGCTCGTCAGAAACATGTGCCAGAAATATAGAGTCACAAAGGATAGTGGAATACCGATTCCTACCAGCATTCCGACAAGTTGGGGTTTCAAATCATGATCAATGGCGATAATGCCCGCCGTTATCATCGGTGCCATAGCAGCTTCAAAAATAGTGACCTGTACGACGGTACCAGCGGCACCCAGCAAGGAAACATACAGCAGATAGATGATTGCCGGACCCAGTAGCAGCTTGTAGATCAGCCCAGCTGTTAATGGCTTCAATTCCGCTTTTATACCACCGAATTGGAGCTGAAAACCAACCGAAACGAGCGCCAGGGGTGTGAGGGTGCTGCCAAGTTTTTCAAGAATTGTCACAGACCAGTCAGGAAAATGCACGGGCTTGAGCAGGAGAACGAATATAAGCGCTTGAAATGGTGGAAACATCAGCACCTTTCGCGCCATCTGTCGTGGTGAAACATTTCCGGAGGAATAGAACGTGGCAACGAGAATTCCAAGGGTGGAGAGCACCATGAAAGAACCCAATTGGTCGGCGATTATACCGATACCCAGGTACTCTTTGCCGAAGTAGGCCTCAATCATTGGCAACCCGACAAAGGAAGTGTTGCCCAAACCAGCTACCAATATCAGGGCGCCAACCGTCTCTCTGTCAAGTTTGAATACCTTTCCGGCACAGCTGAAAAACGCCCAGGCGCAACCGAATAACAGCCAGGCCATAGATGCTGTCAGCGCCAGAGAAGTGTCCAGTTTCATGTTATGGATGTGCAGGATTGTCAATGCCGGCAGCGAGATATGGATGATGAAGGCGTTCAGCGCTGCCGGAGTCGCTGCGGGGAAACGCCCTGTTTTCCTAAGTCCGACGCCTGCCAAGAGGCAGACTGCTAGAAGAATGATATTGGCCATACGTGACGATTCCTTAGACATAATGTTGATAATTATTTAGGAAACTTCACACCTTGTCAGAGGCGGATGGGCGATTAACTGTAACGGTTAGAATCCCTTCGATGATTTCCGGTAGCAGATTTTACAATTGCATATGTTCCTCCTGATGTTTTGTGTCGTAATCCTACGGCAACGTAACGACCACCCGGCCCCGAATGCCGCCTTTAAGGATGGCCTGGATACTTTCCTCAACCCCTTCCAGTGACACCTCCGTCACCATTTCCGCCAGTTGCTCCGGCTTCCATTCCCCTGCAAGTTTTTCCCAGACCTGCAGACGGGTCTCAGCGGGGCACTGAACCGAATCGATGCCGATGAGGCTCACGCCGCGCAGGATGAAGGGATAGACATTCAGGGTGAGGTCTATGGAGCCGACCAGGCCACAGCAGGTGACCGCGCCCCCGTAGCGGGTCGACTTGACGGCCGCCGTCAGGGTTTCCCCGCCGACCACATCCACAACACCAGCCCAACGCTCTTTCATCATCGGACGATCCGATCCCGCCGTCACCTGTTCGCGCGGTATAACCTCTGCCGCGCCCAGTTGACGCAGAAACCCTTCGTCGGATATTTTCCCGGTGGCAGCCACTACCCGGTACCCGGCCCTGGCCAGAATGGATACGGCGATGCTTCCGACCCCGCCGGTAGCCCCGGTGACCAGAATGTCACCGTCTGAAGGCGTAACCCCGGCCTGCTCCAGTTTCAGCACCGACAGGGCCGCCGTAAAGCCGGCGGTGCCGAGCACCATCCCCTCGCGCAGCGTCAATCCCAACGGAAGCCGCACGGCCCAATCTGACGGGATGCGAATGTACTGTCCCCACCCGCCGTCGGTCTCCATCCCCAGATCGTAACCGGTAACGATGACCTTTTCTCCCGGAGCAAAGGCGCCGTTCTCGCACGAAACAACCTCACCGGCAGCATCGATACCAGGGGTGTGGGGGAACTGACGCGTCACCCCGGGGTGCCCGGTGGCCGAAAGGGCATCCTTGTAGTTGAGGGATGAATAACGGACCCGCACCACCAGATTGCCAGGCGGCAGGTCATCAATGCTCCGCTCCCGGATCTCCCGCACAAACTGCTTCTCTTCACCCTTCTCCACAATCAGCGCTTTGAATTTCATATCCCCCCCTTTTTACTGTAATGAGTTACCTGGTGCGGCGCTTAAGCCTTGCAAGGGTATTGCAATGTTTTATGGTCTTTTTACGGTTCGTTCAAGCTTGCGATGTCGATGACAAAACGGTAGCGCACATCGCTTTTTACGACGCGCTCATAAGCCTCATTGATTCTCTGGATCGGGATCACCTCCACGTCCGAGACAACGCCATGCTCCGCGCAGAAATCGAGCATCTCCTGGGTTTCGCGGATACCGCCGATGAGCGATCCGGCCAGGCGCCGGCGCTGCATGACCAGCGGGCCCGCAGAAAGTGCCGTCGGTTCGGGTATCCCTACCAGTACCATGGTGCCATCGTGACGAAGCAGGCCCAGATAGGCATTGTAGTCATGCTGGGCCGATACCGTGTCGAGGATGAAGTCGAAGCTCATGGCGTTGTTCTTGAACATCTGTATATCGCTCGTGGCGATGAACGCATCCGCACCCAGCCTCAGCGCTTCGTCACGTTTCCCCGGTGAATGGCTGAGGACGGTGACCTTTGCTCCCATTGCCTTGGCGATCTTCACTCCCATGTGGCCGAGACCACCGAGCCCCACAACGGCGACGCTGTCCCCGGCCTTGACGCCGAAGTGCCGCAGCGGCGAGTAGGTAGTGATCCCTGCACACAAAAGCGGCGCAGTACGGTCGAGGGGCATTCCCGCAGGTATGCGCAACACGTAGTTCTCGTCCACGGTGATGCGTGTAGCATAGCCACCATAGGTTGGGGTCTTGCCATCACGCTCGTACCCATTGTACGTTGCGTTCATTCCCCCCTCACAGTATTGCTCTTCGCCGTCACGGCAGGGCCCGCAGGTGCGGCACGAATCAATAAAGCAGCCGACGCCCACGGTGTCGCCTGCCTGCCATTTCAATACATGGCTGCCAACCGTTACTACCGTGCCGACGATCTCGTGACCGGGAACCATCGGAAAGATGGAACCACCCCATTCATCGCGTACCTGGTGGATGTCGGAGTGACAGACGCCGCAGAAGAGGATATCGATTAACACGTCATGAGGGCCGGGTTCGCGGCGATCAATCGAATAGGGCACAAGCTGAGTTGATGTGGAAAGAGCGGCATAAGCGGATGTTTTTAGCATAGGTAACCTCCTGAAATTGGTGTGCAGTGGCTATAGAGAATGAACTGCCTCGAATCAGTGAATCATCTGAAGCAGGGAGATGGGCAGCTTACGTTATGCCCGGAACGGGGTCAGCGGCTTTTTTTGCTGTGGGCAATTACCCACAGTTACTTGCGTTAGGCAGCATCTTTCTTATCTAATTTCATATCGCGACGCATTAGACCGGTCGTCTCTGTTTTAGAGTTTTTTTAGTACTTATCTCAATACAGTAGCAAAAATGGTCTCGATAAAATCCCGCATCGGCTGGGGCGATTTCATCACCTTGGCTCTGAGAATCGCCCCTTCCCAGCCCGATAGGATGAAACCAGCAATTACGTTGGCATCCAGATCGTGGGTCAACTCGCCACACCGCTGCGCCTCGCGCAAGCAGGTCGCGAAGCGTTCCTTCCATGATTGAAAAATTTCGTCAAGCCTGACCCGGAACCGCTCATTCTGGTCGGCCAACTCCTGGCCAAGATTGCCGACCAGACACCCTTTAGTGCACTGGTTCTGCGTGAGCCGCGCCAATCCACTCTCCAGATAATTACGGATGCGGTTAAGCGGAGTAACCTCATCGTCGTTCAAGAATGTGTCCAGTCGCTGGTCATAACGTTCGGCAAACTGGTCAATCACCGCCAGACCGAAATTTTCCTTGCTGCCGAAGTAGTGATAAAAGGAACCCTTCGGCACGTTAGCCTGCTTAAGCACCGCGTCGATGCCGGTGGCGTTATACCCACAAATGGAAATCATTTTGATTCCCTTGGCTATGATTTCAGCTTTTGTATCTCTCTTTTCCATGGGTAAAACATTAGACCGGTCGTCTACAAAAAGTCAAGCGGATTCCCGAAACAGTTCAGTTTATTTCGTTTGAGTCACAATAATTAAAATGAACATCACTAAGATAGTTGGGCAACAGCCCGAAAATACTTGGCCCTATCGAAATTTCTCATTCACATCCAAATCTTTCCTCAATAAAAGAAGTGGCGAACCTATTCATCACAATTGAATAGATTCGCTGTCCCCTCTTCTTTGATAACCTTGCTAGCGGATAAGGCTAAAAATCGACAACATCACCGCTGAAACAGCTCTGGAATATTCTTTTTATTTCATCTAAGGTTGGTTGCCGCGGATTTGTTCCGGTACATGGATCGTTCATAGCATTTTGTGCGATGTAGTCCAGCTTCTCTTCCCAAACCTTCGGGTCAAGGCCGTACGCCTGGAAGCTGTCTTCAATCCCAACGCTTTGCCTGAGGCTCTCAATGGCCCGGGCAAAATCCTCAGTGGTCTCCTTTCCCAAAATCTGGGCCAAACGGTGGTATTTGTCGGTGCTGCGACCATTGAACCTGATTACATTTGGCATAAGGATGGCGTTGGCGCGACCGTGTGGAATACCGAACATGCCGCCGAGCTGGTGGGACATCGAATGAACAAGGCCCAAAATGGCGTTGGAAAAGGCCATCCCCCCCAGGCAGGAGGCATCGTGCATGGCCTGCCGGGCCTCAAGATTATTCCCATCCTCGAAGGCAAGGGGAAGCTTTTCAAAAACCAGCCGGACCGATTCCTGGGCCAGGCCATCGGTATATGGGGTGGCTAACGTGGCGACATAGGCTTCGCAGTCATGGGACAATGCATCCATCCCGGTGTCAGCGGTGACATGGGGAGGCATGGTCCGGCACAAATTGCCGTCGACGATGGCAATGTCTGGACATATCTCATAGGAGACAATGGGATATTTGATCCCTTTACTTGTGTCGGTGATGATAGAAGCGCAGGTCACCTCAGTCCCAGTCCCGCTGGTGGACGGGATTGCTACAAAGTGTGCCTTATTGCGTAGGGGCTTTATGGTAAAGGGTTGGATAATCTCTTCGAAGGTAGCCTCGGGATACTCGTAAAAGACCCACATGGCTTTGGCGGCGTCGATAGCTGAACACCCACCCAGACCGATTATGAGATCAGGTTTCTCGCGGTTAAAAAACTCCACCCCTTTCATTACCGTTTCGACTGAAGGATCAGCTTCAACCCCTTCGAAAACAGCCGAGGTAATACCGGCTTCCATCAATAAACTAATGGTTTGATCGAGGAATCCGAAATTTTTCATTGAACCGCTGCCGGTAACAATAACCGCTTTTTGCCCTTCTACTGTTTTCAGGTTCTCCAAAGAACCGAGACCGTGATACGTTTTCCGTGGAACGATGAATGCTGACATTAAGTTTCTCCTTTGTGCTTTTTAGCGCAATACCGGCAACTCCGGTTTGCTTGTTTCTTTTGTACCTTCTCCTAGGTGCGATAGTGCGCCAGGTTGATTGAAACAGCAATACACGTTCATCCCGAAGTATTGCCTATTTCTGTCGATAATCAAAAACATGGGTAATAATTTGTATGGAATTGATATACTTTGTTCCAAAGTATCGTAATGCTGAAATACGTTGAGGAGTTTGCGGAAATGACGATAGCATCAGGGTCGCTGCGAGAAAAACGGTTGGTGGAATTGTTGGACACCCTGGCAACGGTGGAAGGGATTTCCCCTTCCATTCTTGAGGGGGTTCAATTCATGCGATCTGACCGATATACGCCCCCCATTCCAATTATCTATGATCCCTGTATCGTGATTGTCGGGCAGGGGCGTAAAATAGGGTATCTTGGGGATCAGATCTATACTTATGACCCTTACAACTATCTGGTACTTTCGGTGCCGTTGCCGTTCGTGTGCGAGACGAAAGCCAGCCCGGAGGAACCCTTGCTGGCGGTCTCCGTGCGGGTTGATCCGGCAACGCTGGGCGAGCTGCTGTTGGAAATGGATGATGATAACGCAGTAAATGGACCGGTACCGAGAGGGATTTATTCGACGCCGTTGACCGGCGAACTGATCGATGCCACGGTGAGGCTATTGGAATGCCTACGGAAACCCGTAGACAGTCGCATCATAGGGACGCAGACAGTGAGAGAGATCGTCTACAGGGTGCTCTGCGGAGAACAGGGAGGCGCATTGCGAGCAGTAGCAGCCCGGCACAACCGCTTCAGCCAGATTGCCAGGGTACTGCGCAGGATTCACACGGCGTATCAGCACGAGATTAATGTTGAAGCCTTGGCCAGGGAGGCCGGCATGAGTGTGTCGACTTTTCACCATAACTTCAAGGCAGTTACCTCCGCATCACCGCTGCAGTACCTGAAAAATATTAGGCTGCACAAGGCGCGGATGCTGATGGTTCAGGACGGCCTCAATGCCAGTACCGCTGCATGTCGAGTAGGCTATGAGAGTGCCTCCCAGTTCAGCCGTGAATATAAACGCTTCTTCGGCAACAGCCCAGCGGAGGATGCCATAAAAATACGGGCCGTGGGCGCTGCATCTTTGCAGCCAGTCGACAGGTCAAGAGAACATTGACTCCAGATCATGATCCAGTAGAGTCATCAGGTCGCTATATGTGAGATGATCCACAATATTGCCTACCAGTATCAACATCCTGTGACTGGTCATCAAGAACATGCTTTATGAATATAATTTTGGACTGATAAGGTGTCCTGTCAACAGTGGACACTCTCACCTCAAACGACAGCCTGCGCAATCCGTTTTTTCTGGCCTGTTCAGCCGAGGCACGCGGAATATAAGAGCCGACGGCAATTATCACATTCACTACATTTTGAAAATAGGTGACCTTGCGCTCTAATGAGAGTCGGACAGTCATAATTATTCTTGACATTCAAATAATCAATTGATTATACGTATATTGTATTGGCTTTATAATATCCCCTTTGTAAGGGCGTGCGAACTCACAGGAGAATATCTATGACTCAGGATGGCGAAAGATTGCAGCGCATCGGACGAGCAGTTCTCCTAGTGATGCTTCGCGGGATTTTTCTCGTTACAAGCTCTATCATCTGATCCGCCGGAGGTTTGCTGTTTTTCCTGACCCAAGGAGAAGGTGCTTTTAGTCTGGATGCCCTGTTCATGCGTCGCAGTGGTTCTGGTAGGCTTGCCTGCGGTGCGGCCATCAAAAAAAACCTTACCATCACAGGCAGATGGAATCACCGATTACCTGTAACTGTGTTTATCCTTAACCCGATCCTTGGACACGCTTCAACGCGGCAGACCGGAGGGCAGGTGTTGTTGCAGCGCCGCAAAATTTCGGAAATGTACACTCAATCACCGGACAGGAGGATTAACGATGGCTCTGGAAAATTTACCATCACGTTTGTATCAGCAGTTCGCCCGGGTCGGACAGGCACTCTCCAGTCCACAGCGTATAAATGTCCTCAATCTGCTCTGCCAATGTGAGAGAACAGTCGATGAGCTCGCCGACGAGTTGGGCCAGAGCTCAGCTAATACCAGCGCTCACCTGAAAGTGCTCAGGGAGGTACATCTGATCGAGATTCGACGTGAAGGCCGGAAGGTTTATTGCTCATTGACCAGCAATTCGGCAATCCGATTATGGCTGGCATTGCGGGATTTTGGTCTGGAGGAAATCCCGGATGCGCGGGAGATGATGCGTGAGTACGCCCATGAGGATGTCTCATTGGAGCAGGTGGTTGGGGAAGATTTCATGGAGATGGTACGCGCCGGAGAGGCCCTGCTCTTGGATGTCCGTCCAGCCAGCGAGTTTGAGGCGGGGCATCTTCCTCTGGCGTGGTCTATTCCGTTAGATGAATTGGAGGCCCGCCTGAGCGAGTTGCCACGGGATAAGATTATCCTGACTTACCGCCGCAGCCCGTTCTGCATTGGCTCAATCAAGGCTGTGAAGCTGTTACAGAAAGCGGGATTTCGGGCTAAGAGGCTGCGTGAAGGTGTAGCGGAATGGCGAGCGACCGGAAGAACCCTAGAGGTGAAGACGGTTTGATGTCTCGAAAAAGAGTTTATTATCACTGCCAGCAAAGATGCTCCGGCGTCACCAATCTACCCTGCCTAAAAATACCGGGGCCCATTGATTGGTTATTGCCGGCCAGTCGACCACGGTGGCTAAACATACATAAGGAGTAGTCTACTATGAAGACAAAAAAAAAGATGTTGTGGATTATTGTTGTATTGGCGGTAGGCGGTTACCTGTTTCCGGTTGTTCAAAACAGGCTAGCGTTTGCTCGAAGCAGTCCGGTCGCGCGTGAAACCGCTCCAGATTTTTTCCTAAAGGCTTTAGCCGGCAAGAATGTCCATCTTTCCGATTTCAAGGGGAAGGTTGTCCTCGTCAATTTCTTTGCCAGCTGGTGCCCGCCCTGCAAAATGGAGATACCCGGCTTTGAGAAGATGTACACATCATACAAGGGCAGAGGATTTGCCGTTATCGGCATCGCCCTTGACGATGTTTCTCCCTCCTTCATCAGGGAAATGGGGATTACTTATCCCGTGGTTGCGGCCAGTGACAACGTGATCAGCGATTACGGAAACGTCTCTAGCATTCCCGTATCATTTCTAGTCGGAAAAGACGGCAGGATCATCAAAAAGATCATGGGAATGTATTTCGAAACCAGCATGAAGAACGATGTTGAAAAAGCCTTAAAAGGCAAGAACTAGGAGAAAACATGGAAAAAGTTTCTTTACTCATGGCTTTTGGCGGAGGGCTCCTGTCGTTTTTTTCTCCGTGCGTTATACCAGTCATCCCTTCCTATATCTCGTTCATTACCGGTATATCGTTCGAAGAGCTGACCAGTGTGCAGAACAGAGGCAAGATCATGAAGGCGACCCTTAAAAACTCGCTGTTCTTCATAGCGGGGTTCTCGCTGATATTTATCCTCCTTGGCGCGTCCTCTAGCTTTCTCGGCGAACTGCTTTCTCAGTATCAGAGTCCCCTCAGGATGATCGGAGGTGTGCTGATCGTAGTAATGGGGCTATACATAATGGGTGTTTTTAACATAGGACTGCTCTCACGGGAAAAAAGACTGCATCTGCGAAACAAGCCAGCGGGCCTGTTCGGCTCCTTTCTGGTAGGAGCGGCATTTGCCGCAGGCTGGACGCCGTGCATCGGACCGGTTTTAGGGTCAATACTTGTGTATGCCAGCACTGCCCATTCCGTTACATCCGGGGTGCTATTGCTGTCAGCATACTCACTTGGTCTCGGCATACCTTTCTTGATCACGTCCCTTGCAGTAAACACCGCCATCTCCTTTTTCAGCAAAATGCAGCGTTTCATGAGAGTAGCGTCTGTCTTCAGCGGCGCGGTTCTTGTGGCTGCCGGAATCATGCTTTTTACGGGGACACTGGATATGCTGAGTCGGTATGTGTCCATGATTTGATTCCGGAATTTGTTCACAAGAGAGGTCAAACTTTCAGAATTTGTCGTAATGAAGTACCTCACTTTTCTAAAGGATGCGTTTGCCATCTTTGCAACGAGGTAGCCAGGTGCGATTGTACCGAGCAGTCAGTATTTAGACGTTTAACTATTCTAAAAATATTCATAAAGAGGCTCCCACTCTCAATAGCGAGGAGCCAATTGCATTGAAAGTAGCCCATTTCGGGTTGTCTTGTAGGCACTCACAAAACGTAAATTCTTATCAAAAAAACTATCAGACAAATACATCAAAAGGGGGGTCAAATGGTTCAATCCCGACGCGATTTTTTGCGCACCTTACCGACCATTACCGTCGGGGCGGCTTTGGCTCTTCCCGCAATCGCTTCGGCGGCAGGGGGAGAGAGCGGGAAGCATCACTGGGCAATGGTGATTGATGTGCAAAAATGCATTGGTTGTCAAGCTTGTACGATGTCTTGCATTATGGAAAATGCCGTGCCGGAAAACAGTTTCCGCACATTCTCTCCGACTTACGAGGTGCATGAAGGTAAGCATACCGGCATCTACATGCTGCCACGCTTACTCACCAACATTGACCGTTGCCTTTGTGTCTCTACTGATTCGGATGGTCGCTGGATCAGCATCCGCCTGAGCATTCATCTGCCAGACGTTTTCAAAGAT
>JGI24147J20444_1000733_pt1 | contig 18507 bp, 18 predicted proteins | sample BarGraIncub1133A_FD_20444 | JGI IMG/M metagenome (IMG submission 20444) | reverse complement strand
AAAGGACAAGGGAGATGAAGAAGCGCACTACATGGATGAGGATTATGTCCGCGCTCTGGAGTATGGCCTCCCTCCCACCGCAGGTGAAGGAATCGGTATCGATCGTCTGGTAATGCTGCTGACGGACTCCCCATCGATCCGGGATGTAATCCTGTTTCCGCAGCTGCGCAAGGAAGTCAAATAACCGATGCCATTTGAACTCTTTATCGGCTTGCGCTATTTGAAGGCCAAACGGAAAGCAACCTTCATCTCTATTATCACCATTATTTCCACCGCCGGAGTGACACTCGGTGTCATGGCGCTGATTGTCGTACTGGCGGTCATGACCGGCTTTGAAGAGGACCTGAAGGAAAAGATTCTGGGTACAAACGCCCATATTGTCGTCATTCGCAATGGTGCACCGATGGAGGACTATCGATCGGTGATTGAAAAACTGAAGACCTTTAAAGGGGTTCAGGCGGCAACACCATTTATCTACAATCAGGTTATGCTCTCGTCCGGAAAGAATGTCTCCGGTGTTGTTCTGCGGGGTATCGATGTCGCCACCGACCGTCAGGTTACCCGCCTGAGCAAATCAGTTGTCGAGGGAAGTATTGATGGTCTTGACCCCAAAATGGGAAAGGGATCTGACACGACACCCGGGTTGATGGTCGGAAAAGAACTGGCTAAGCACCTCAACCTGTCCCTAGGTGACAAAATTAACGTCATCTCACCGATGGGTAATATTACACCGCTCGGCATGATGCCACGCATGAAGCCGTTCAAGGTTACCGGGATATTCAACACCGGAATGTTCGAATATGACTCGACTCTCGCCTACGTCAGCATTGGCCAGGCCCAGCGTTTTTTCGACCTGGGTGATACCGTCACCGGCATACAGCTCAAGGTTGAAGATGTCTACCATACCGGGGAGCTGGCACGCAGTATCAATCGTGACATGGGGGGCGACTTTACGCACGTGACTGGATGCAGATGAACAAGAACATCCTTTTTGCGCTGAAGACCGAAAAAATCGTCATGTTCATCATCCTGACCCTGATCGTGCTGGTGGCTGCCTTTGGCATCGCGTCAACACTCTTCATGGTTGTAATGGAAAAAACCAGGGACATCGCCATTCTTAAGTCAATGGGCGCAACCGCATCCAGCATCATGAAAATATTTGTCCTTGAGGGATTGATTATCGGGGTCATCGGTACGCTTATCGGTGTTGCTTCAGGGCTGCTGATCGCACTCAATCTGGAACCGATCATCGCCTTTATCCAGAAGGTCACCGGACAGGATTTCTTTAGTAAGGATATTTACTATCTCGACCACTTCCCTTCGCTGGTAATACCATCCGATGTAGTGCTTATTTCAGTCACAGCCGTGTTGATCTCCTTTCTGGCCACGCTGTACCCGGCATGGCAGGCTTCAAGGATGCTCCCGGCAGAGGCGCTACGTTATGAATAGTCTGCTTGAAGTGCAAGGTCTCTGTAAAACCTACGGCAGCGGATCAAACCGGCTTGAAGTCCTCAGCGGGATCGATCTAAACCTGCAGGCCGGCACGACAACCGCCCTGATTGGCGCATCAGGTGCAGGCAAAAGCACCTTGTTGCACCTGCTGGGAGCCCTTGACCGACCGACTTCCGGATCGGTACTTTTCCGCGGTGAAAACATATTCAATAAAAGTGATCGTCAACTGGCAGCGTTCAGAAACAGAAGTATCGGTTTTGTATTTCAGTTCCATCACCTGCTTCCNGAGTTCACTGCGCTTGAAAACGTTATGATGCCGGCTTTAATTGCCAGAATTTCACGCACGAAAGCGCGTGAAACCGCAGCATCACTGCTCGAAGACGTCGGACTCGGGGAGCGCATGTCGCATCGTCCGGGAGAATTATCGGGTGGTGAGCAGCAACGGGTAGCCATTGCCCGGGCGCTGGCACTTGAACCGGAACTTTTGCTGGCTGATGAACCGACCGGCAACCTTGACATGAGAACGAGCGACGGCATACACGCCATGTTGACGGAGCTGCAGATAAAAAAAGGATTGACGCTGGTAATCGTTACGCATAACGAGCGCCTTGCAGCAGCCATGGAAACAACAATTCACCTGCTTGATGGCAGAGTGGAAAAAACCACATGATATCCGGGGGAAGCGTGCCCAGTTTCAAGAAAATTGTATCCGCCGTATTGTTGACATCTATCAGCGGCTCAACCCTCGCTTACGCTGAAGGTGAAAAACTCGTAGAAATCAGGGTCCAGGGGAATCGGCGCATTGAGGCGGCGACAATCCTGAGCGTAATCAAGATACACGCCGGTGACACCCTCTCCGACGACAAGACTGATAGTGACATAAAGGCGATCTATAAACTGGGCCAGTTTCAGGATGTTCGCGCACTACAAGAGCAGTCAGACAAAGGGGTCGTACTGGTCTACTCTGTCCAGGAAAAAGCGATTGTTCGCGATATCACGTTTGAAGGCAACAAGGCGCTTACGACGGAAAAACTGAAGGAAGCGCTCGAGTTCCGGCAAAATTCCGTTTTTTCGTCAAAAGACCTGACCAAAAGCGTCGCCAAGATAAAGAAATTGTATGGTGATGAGGGATATTACCTGGCTGACGTGCAGACCGAGGTAAAGAAGAGTTCACCGAGCGATGTGTCGGTCACCCTTAAAGTCATTGAAGGGGACAAGATCCTTATAAAAGAGATCCGCCTTGACGGAAATAAGGCATTCAGCAATCGCAAGCTTAAAGGAGTCATGGAGACCAAAGAACAATGGTTCATGTCCTGGCTGACCGGCGCCGGTACCTACAAGGAAGAGGTTCTCAAAAATGATTCGTTATTGATTACCGACTATTACCTCAACAACGGCTATGTCAATGTCAAGGTTGGTGAGCCGGTGGTAAAGCTGAATGACACAAAGACCGCACTGGATGTATCCATTGGCATTAGCGAGGGAGAACAGTACCGGATCGGCGCAATCGGATTCAAAGGAGACCTCCTCGATCCGGAAGCTGATCTTCGCAAGAAGATGAAGAGCGAACCGGGCGAGACCTTTAACCGTTCCCTCCTGCGCGCCGACATCGGAACCCTGACCGACGTGTACGGCGACAAGGGATATGCATTTGCAACGATTAATCCCCAAACCCGCCAGGACAACGAGAAAAAAACAATCGACATGACCTTTGACATTGAAAAGGGTGAGTTGGTTTACATAGAGCGAATAAATATCGCCGGTAATCCCAAAACACGCGACAAGGTTGTCCGCCGTGAATTGCGCGTTTCTGAAACCGGTTTGTACAGTGCCACCGGCCTGAAGCGCAGCAAGCAGAACCTGATGAACCTCGGCTTCTTCGAAGAAGCAAATATCGCAACTGCAAAAGGGAGTGCCGTCAACAAACTTAATGTGTCTGTCGATGTCAAAGAAAAACCGACCGGCACCTTCAGTATTGGCGGCGGCTACAGCTCTCTCGATGGCATCATCGGTCAGGGTTCCATCCAACAGGCCAACTTTCTCGGGTTGGGGCTGAAGGGTAATCTTTCCGCTTCCATTGGCGGAAAATCAGCGACATATTCCATGGGGCTGACCGATCCCTATTTCATGGATACCAAATGGACGCTTGGGGGAGACCTCTACCGTTCAGAGCGCGATTATAGCGACTATTCCCGGCGTCTCCTCGGCGGCGACATCAAGGCCGGTTATCCGCTCAACGATTTTGTCGGCACTTTTTTCATGTATAAGTACGAAGTTAAGGATATCTATAACCCGAGTAGCGCATATCTGACGCTCCATGATACTGTTGGCAACGACACTTATCCGCTCGGCACGACGACCACCAGTTCCATTTTCAGCAGTATCACCCACAACAACACCGACTATCGGCTGGATCCATCGACCGGCATGATCAATTCGCTTTCGGCTGAGTATGCCGGTCTTGGGGGCGACAATAAATATGCCCGTTTCATAACCGACCATACCTTCTTTCAACCGCTCTACAAGAAGTTGATCGCGTCGACGAAACTGACGTTAGGCTATGTCGGCGAAGTCGGCCAACCGGTCCCGATCGATGAAAAGTTTTATCTCGGCGGCATTTATTCCTTGCGAGGTTATTCAGCCCGTACGGTATCCCCCATAAAGAACCAACTTACAAAGGATATTAATGGTAATCAGGCAAACAATACCATCTACATGGGCGGCAGCAAGGAAGTCTTCGGTAATATGGAACTCACCTTCCCGCTGCTACCTGAAGTCGGCCTCAAAGGAGTTGCTTTCTTTGACTACGGCAATTCTTTTGATGACAATTCAGCCCTTTTTGATACCATGCTGATGAGCTACGGCGGTGGAATTCGCTGGGCCTCCCCCATCGGCCCGCTCCGTCTTGAATATGGTATCCCGATCAATCCACGGAAAGGTCCTGTCGTCGACAACCCCAGTGGCCGACTTGAATTTTCCATCGGCAGCATGTTTTAATCAACCCCTCCAAACCTCCCCTTATCAAGGGAGGCTTAAAAGCTTCCTCCGTGATAAGGGGGGATTGAGGGGGGTTAGGTTTTAATACATTTTTAAAGGGCACATGCCCACAAACATTTAAAGGAGAAGCATTCATGAAACGGATTATTCTGGCAGGTATCGTAGCGGCGTGCATTGCGTCAACATCTGTTTTTGCCGCTGACCTCAAACTCGGCTATATCGACATGCAGCGTGCGCTGACCGGTTCTGAAGCGGGCAAAGAGGCCAAAGAACAGCTGGCCACTAAAGTCAAAAAATATCAGGACGAGATCAATGTAAAACAGGAAGAGCTCAAAAAGCTGAAAGAAGAGTTGGAAAAACAGGGCATGCTGCTCGCAGATTCAGCCCGTGCCTCCAAAGAGAAAGATTACCAGAACAAACTGAAGGATTTTCAGCGTTTCACCAAGGATGCCCAGGATGAGTTGCAGGCCAAGGATGAAGAACTGACCCGCAAGATCCTGGAAGGAATGGAGAAAGTCATCAAGGATTACGGCCACAAGAAGGGGTACACCTTCATCTTTGTCAAAAATGAGAGCATGTTGTTCGTCGATGAAAAGGCAGATCTGACTGAAGAAGTATTGAGACTGTTCAACTCCAGCAGAAAGAAGTAACGCTATGACACAGGCACGAACAGTAGCAGAACTTGCTGAGTATCTCGGCGGCGTCGTGAGGGGTGATGGGGCTGTACTTATTTCCGGCTTAGGTGCCCTCGAAACCGCCGCTCCTGACGCACTGACGTTTCTCGCCAATCCCAAATATGCCGCCAAAGTCGCAGAAACATCCGCCGGAGCTGTTCTTATGGCTCCAGGCAGCGAGCGCTATGGTCGCACCGCCATTGAGGTGGCTAACCCGTATCTCGGTTTTGCCAAACTGCTGACGCTGTTCTACACCGCACCCCACGAGCCGCTGGGGATACTTCCGGCAGCAATCGTCAACGAAACGGCGGTCATTGGTGAGGGGGCGAGCATTTATCCGGNGGTCTGCATCGGCAGAAATGTTGTCGTCGGGGATCGTACCACCGTACACTCAGGAGCGGTACTCTACGACAATGTCATTATCGGTGATGACTGTACCATCCACGCCAACGCTGTTGTCCGTGAACGCTGCCGGATCGGCAACCGCTGCATCGTTCAACCGGGGGCCGTGATCGGCTCTGACGGTTTTGGCTACGCACCCGACGGCAGCAGTTACTACCGCATCCCGCAGATCGGTATCGTCGTGTTGGAAGATGATGTGGAAATCGGGGCGAACAGCTGTATTGACAGGGCTGCTATCGAAGTGACGCGGATCAGCCGCGGCACAAAGCTCGACAACCTGGTGCAGATTGCCCACAACTGCCAGATCGGTGAAGACTGCATGATTGTGTCGCAGGTCGGAATTTCAGGCAGCACAAAGATCGGCAATCACGTCACGCTGGCTGGTCAGGTCGGCGTTGCCGGCCATCTCACTATCGGCGACAATGTCCTGGTTGGCGCCCAGTCCGGCGTACCAAGTTCATTACCGGCCAACGCCGCCTATAGCGGCACTCCGACCATGCCGCACCGGGAATGGCTGAAATCGGCCATGGTTGTACCGCGCTTGCCTGAAATGAAGAAGACGGTATCGGCTCTAGAGAAACGAGTTGCAGAGCTTGAAGCAAAATTGAATCAGATCAGTCAGGAGAAATAAGTATGCAACTGGATATAAACGAGATCATGAAGATCCTTCCGCATCGGTACCCGTTTCTGATGGTTGACCGGATTATTGAAGGGGAGCATGGGATACGCTGCGTAGGTATAAAAAATGTGTCAATCAACGAACCGTTCTTTCAGGGTCATTTCCCAGGCCACCCGGTCATGCCGGGCGTGCTGATTATCGAAGCAATGGCCCAGGTTGCCGGAATCATGGCATATCTGGCTTCCGATGAAGCAATCCGCGCCAAGGTGACCTACTTTATGGCAATCGACAATGCCCGCTTCCGTAAACCGGTGTCTCCCGGTGATCAGTTGCGTATTGAGGTCACAACAACGATGAACCGTCGCGGTATCTGGGGAGTAGCCGGCAAAGCATTCGTCGGCGACGCTCTGGTAACCGAGGCAGATCTTAAGGCAACGTTTGCCGATTCACCGAAATAAATTCTGACCCCTCCTTGGCGGGGGGAACTTACGGGAGAAACTTCATGATCCACCCGACCGCGATAATTGATCCAACGGCTCATCTGGCCACAGACGTTGAAGTTGGGCCGTACGCCATCATCGGCAAATATGTCACAATCGGCAAGGGGACCACAATCGGCGCTCATGCCGTTATTGGTGACTGGACTGCGCTTGGAGAGAATAACCGGATATTTCCCCAGTCATCCGTCGGCGCACCGCCGCAGGATCTCAAGTACCGTGGCGAAGAGTGCTGGACCAGGATTGGCGACAACAACATGATTCGTGAATTTGCCACCATTCACCGCGGCACGGCCACCGGTCACGCTGAAACGGTGGTAGGCAATGACAATCTTTTCATGGCCTATTCACACGTCGCTCACGACTGTGTCCTCGGCAATGGTATTGTCATGGCCAATGTTGCGACCCTCGCCGGTCACGTTACCATTGAGGACAATGTCATCATCGGTGGCTTGGTAGCCGTGCACCAGTTCAGCTCCATCGGGAAAAATGCCATGATTGGCGGCGGCACTATGGTCGGTATGGACATACTCCCCTATACGATTGCCACCACCGGCAAAAGAGAGGCTAAACTGCGCGGTCTCAACCTGATAGGCCTCAAACGGCGCGGATTTTCTGAAGATACGATCAACAATTTAAAGAAGTCCTACAGAACTCTCTTCATGGCCAACTTGAAGCTCCCCGATGCGATTGTCCGCATTAAAAATGACATTAAAGATTGTCCTGAAGTCGATTATCTACTGACCTTTATCGAAAATTCCAAGCGCGGGATCTGCCGCGGATGAGCGTTCTAAGAACTGCCGTTATCGGCGTCGGTTACCTGGGGAATTTTCATGCCCAGAAGTATGCCGCTATTCAGGATGTCGATCTGGTCGGGGTAGTGGATAATGATCCGAAACGAGCGGCAGAGATCGCCTCGGCATTGGGAACCCGCGCATTCAGCGATCATCGCGACCTGATCGGAAGCGTTGACGCGGTCAGCGTTGTCGTTCCCACACAGTTCCATTTCACTGTGGCTCGTGACTTTCTCGCAGCCGGGGTACATGTCCTGATTGAAAAACCGATTACCGTCACCATTGAGGAAGCCGACGAGCTGATTGCTCTGGCGGAAAAGAACGGGGTGGTATTTCAGGTCGGCCATCTGGAACGTTTCAACCCGGTTCTGCAGGCGCTTGACGGCGTCCTTCAGGATCCGCTCTTCATCGAGTCGGTTCGTATTGCTCCCTTCAAACCGCGCGGCACTGATGTGAACGTGGTTCTAGACCTGATGATCCACGACATAGAAATCATCCAACACATTGTCAAGTCTCCCGTAGAACGGGTTGACGCCGTTGGAGCACCGGTCTTTACCGGCGAGGAAGACATCGCCAACGCCCGTATCCTTTTCGAGAACGGCTGCGTCGCTAACGTCACCGCCAGTCGCATCAGCCTGAAGAGTGAACGCAAGATGCGCATCTTCCAACGCAACGCATACATTACCCTCGACTTTCAGAACCGCAAGATGCTGGTAGCCCAGCAGGGGGTTGGTGAGCTGTTCCCGGGTGTCCCCAACGTAAAGGTTGACGAGCGGGAGCTCGGTGAAGCGGATGCCCTGAGGAGCGAAATCGAGTCGTTCCTGACTGCGATTCGTGAGGAAAAAGAACCGGAAGTGAGCGGTCGCGATGGCAGAATGGCGCTGGAAACAGCGCTCAAAATCAATCTCAGCCTTGACAGGAGACCTTCATGATACCGATGGTTGATCTAAAAACTCAATATCACACCCTTAAACCAGAGATTGATCGGGCTGTCCTCAATGCACTGGAGAGTAGTCAGTTCATCCTGGGACCAAACGTGACCGCCTTCGAGCAGGAAACAGCCGCATACCTGGGCGCCAAGCACGCCATTTCCTGTGCCTCGGGTACCGATGCGCTGCAGCTCGCCATCCTCGCGGCCGGGATAAAACCGGGTGACGAGGTACTTACCACCCCCTTCACCTTTATCGCCACCGCTGAAGCGATCTGTTACTCCGGAGCCACCCCGGTTTTTGTCGATATCGATCCACGTACATTCAATATCGACCCTGCATTGATCGAAGCGGCCATTACCCCCCGCACCAAAGCGATTATCCCGGTCCACCTTTTTGGACAACCGGCAGACATGGCACCGATCAAAGCGATCTGCGAAAAGCATAAGTTGCTGCTGATTGAAGACTGTGCACAATCGTTTGGCGCTTCAACCGCCGGTGCAATGACCGGAACCATCGGCCCGCTCGGCTGCTTCAGCTTCTTTCCGAGCAAAAATCTCGGCTGCTACGGTGACGGTGGACTGATCACCTGCGCCACCGATGAACTGGCGGAGCAGATCAAGGTACTGCGTAATCATGGCAGTCGTATTCGCTACCACCATAGCGTGATCGGTTACAACAGCCGTCTTGATGACATTCAGGCAGCTATCCTGCGGGTCAAACTACAGCGGATTGATGAATTTAACGCCGGACGCCGCCGCGTTGCCCACCTTTACTCTGAATTACTGGGTGACATCGTTACAGTGCCGTATGAAGATGGCAAAGGCGTTCACGTGTATCACCAGTATACCGTTTTAACAGACCGTCGCGATGCGATCATGGCAAAGCTGTCTGAAAAACAGATTTCATCCGCAGTCTACTACCCTATCCCGCTCCACAAACAGGATGTTTTTGCTGAAGCGTACGCCGGTGTAACCCTTCCGGTGGCAGAGGATGTGGCCAATCGCTGCATGTCGCTGCCTGTTTACCCGGAAATGCCCGAAGTATCCGTGCGTTTGGTGGCACAAACTATTCGAGAGGCGCTGGTTGGATAGCAGCCCACGCCGCATCATGATTGTGGCCGGCGAGGCCTCGGGTGACATCTACGGTGCCGAGCTTGTCAGGGAGGCATTGAAGCTTGTTCCTGACCTGCATTTTTATGGAATCGGTGGAACCCGTATGCGCGAAGCCGGGGTTAAAACACTGGTGGACTCTGGGGACATGGCGGTCGTCGGCTTGGTGGAGGTAATTAAGCACTTCGATGTAATTTCATCAGCCTTCATGAAGTTGAAACAGATTATCCTGAATGAATCCCCGGATCTGCTGATCCTGATCGATTATCCCGGCTTCAATCTGCGCCTGGCCAAGGTTGCCAAAAAAGCCGGGGTAAAGGTGCTGTACTATATCAGCCCGCAGATTTGGGCCTGGCGCCAGGATCGGGTTAAAAAGATCGCCCGGCTTGTTGATCATATGGCCGTGATACTCCCTTTTGAAGCACCATTCTATGAAAAAGCTGGTGTGCCGGTCACCTTTGTGGGACACCCGATGCTGGATCTGGTTACCGTAACCATGGATCGTTCTGCAGCGGCTAGCAGCTTTAATCTTGACCCGGGGCGCAAGATTGTCGGCCTCTTTCCCGGCAGTCGACGCAACGAGATTGAGCGACTTCTACCGGTAATAATTGCTGCCGCTGTTAAACTGAAAGAACAGTTTCCGGATATTCAATTTATCCTCCCGCTGGCTTCCACGCTGCATAATGATGACATTGTCCCGCTGCTGACGGCTGCAGGCCTCGAAGTCACGACAACTCGCGACCGAATCCATGACATGATCCGGGCTTGTGACGCCATCATATCCGTATCCGGTACGGTTACCCTTGAAATAGCCCTGGTAGGAACACCGATGGTGATCATCTACAAGCTATCACCACTCACCTATCAACTTGCCAAACGACTTGTAAAGATTGACAACATCGGCCTCTGCAATATTGTGGCAGGTAAAACTATAGTTCAGGAACTGATACAGGAGCAGGCGAACCCTACAGCGATTGCTGCCGAGATCGGCACGTTACTCTCTGATGACGCCTATCATTCCGAAATCGTACGTAAACTTGGTGAAGTGCGTGCGATACTGGGGTGTGGAGGTGCATCGATAAACGTTGCCCGTATCGCCCTCGCCTTATGCGACAGGAGTACCGTTACATCTGCCGTTCATCACGGATCCCCGTAATGAAAAAATTCATCTGGCTTCTGCAGGCAGCTTTTTTTTATCTGTTCACCCTTCTCGTTGCGGCCCTCCCCCGTTCACAGTCAATTCGAATCGGCAAACAAATAGGCACATTTTTATTTAATATCCTCCACTCACGCAGGACAATTGCGATCGACAATATCAGCCAGGCACTTCCTTTCATGACGCGACATCCGTCATGGACAGGCGCCTTTGAGACAGCCGAGGAAATTGCCCTGGCAACATTCATGAACCTGGGGATATCGATTGTAGAGGTGTGTCGTCTGTATCATGGCAAAGGCAATGAACTGATTGATTCTATGGTAGTTAATGGTCTGGAAAACTTCCAGCGCGCCAAAGAAAAGGGTAAGGGCGTGCTCTGCGTTAGCGGCCATTGCGGTAACTGGGAACTGGTCTCCCTTTCCTTCAAACGGCATCTGGATGAAAATGTCTGGGCAATTGTCCGAAAGCAGAACAATCCGTACCTCAATTCAATAGTAGATAAGATGAGAATGGGATATGGCAACAAGGTGATTTACAGCAAGGCCGCTCTGCGACCGATCCTTAGCGTTATTAAAAACAGGGGTGTCATCGGCATGCTGGCCGATCAGGCCGTGTTTTCGGATAACGGTTCCCTGATTGAATTTCTTGGCAGAAAAGCTTGGGCAAACAAGGCCCCCGCCATAATTGCACATAAATCGGGGGTGCCGATTGTCCCCGTTTTTGGCTACCGTGACAAGGACCGGCACGTGCTTACGTTCCTCCCGGAGTATGTACTATGCGGTGATCGTTCCGAAGCAGGTGTTAGTCGGGACATCCAGGCGTTGTCCCGGTATCTTGAAGAATTTGTCTGTGCCCACCCAGCCGACTGGTACTGGGTGCATCGCCGCTGGAAACGGGCAGGAGAACCGGTATGACGAGCAACACTGACAACCATAATACGTGCGATAAAGACGGTATTTCCTGCCATAAAAGCGGAGAAACTAACGTCAAACGTACTAAAATGCGTGATTTTGCCATTCCCGTTAGTATTCTCGTTCTAGCTACAGTCGTGATTGCGGTTACCGGTGCCGACCTGAAGTTGTCGTCACTGTTCTGCATCGACGGGAAGTGGCCGGTGGGAGATCAACAACCGTGGCACCTGTTGTATCTGCTGGATCGGATTCCATCGATAGGTCTGGCTGTGTGCGGATTAGCTGCTGCGATTATAGGCAGCATCTACAAACAGCGCCGCAACTGGATTCGGCCGGGTCTTTTTCTTGTCATCCTTCTGGCACTCGGCCCGGGACTGATCGTAAATGCAATTTTTAAGGACCATTGGGGTCGGCCACGGCCACGAGAGATCGTGCAGTTCGGCGGCAAACAACAATTCCTTCAACCATGGCAAAAGGGCGTCGACGGTGCGGGACGCTCGTTCCCTTCGGGGCACTCATCAGCCGCATTTTATTTGTCGGCACCTTTCTTCGTATTTCGACGGAAGAAGCCTCGGGCGGCTGCGTTCTGGATGACAGGTGGGCTCTTTTTCGGCGTACTAATGAGTATTGCCCGTATCGCACAGGGGGGACATTTTCTGAGTGATACGCTCTGGGCCTGGGGTATGGTTCATCTTACTGCGGTTGCGTTATATTACCTGCTGCGGCTTGACCGTGACGAAACAGACTCTACAGCGGAATAATCCGATCCATGTTCTTTGTTGCCTACAACATATTATCCATCTTTCTGCTGGTTCCTTTGATCCTGTTCAATATCTACCGTGGCATCAGACTAGGGTGGCCTCTCGCCACCGCTGAACGTTTCGGTTTTATTCCGCAGCGCCTGCGGGCAAAGATCGCAGGTCGTCCCGTTATATGGCTTCACGCCGTGTCGGTCGGTGAAATAATTGCAGCCAGGCCCCTTCTCAAAGCACTCCGCAACCGCTATCCGGGGCACGCCATTGTCGTATCGAATACGACCGAAACCGGCAAATCGACTGCCGCCGGATTTTCGGAAATTGATCTCTGCCTGTACTTCCCCTTCGATTTTTTGCCCTCGGTGTGGACAATCCTCCGTTCCGTTAAACCGTGCATCATCATCATAATGGAGACAGAGATCTGGCCAAACTTTTGCCGTGAAGCTGCCAGAAAGAATATTCCGCTGTTGCTGGCCAACGGTCGTATTTCAGACCGTTCATTCCCGCGGTATTTAAAATTCAGCTGGTTTTTCCGCCCCGCGCTGCGCTGTTTTTCGGCTATCTGCATGCAGTCGGAGGTCGGTCGCCTGCGCATAGCTGCTATCGGTGCAGATTCTGAAACGATACGAGTTACCGGCAACCTCAAAAACGATATCCCCTCTCATCAGGTTAGTGAAGAGGAACGCTGGGAGCTACGCTCGCAATACTCACTCCCGAAGGATTGTTGTGTACTGACTGCCGGCAGCACCCGCGACGGCGAAGAGCAGTATGTCATATCTGCATATAAGGAACTTTCAGCACAAATCAGCAACCTCGTCCTCGTCCTCGTACCACGACACCCGGTGAGGGCAGGAGAAATTGCCGCCTTGCTCGACGCCGCCGGAGTGCGCTATCATAGACGTACTACACTCCCAGATGACCGCTTGGTACAACCGGGAGAAGTGCTTCTGGTAGATACCGTCGGTGAGATGATGAACCTGTATACGCTGTCTGATATTGCTTTTGTCGGCGGGAGCCTGGTGCCGATCGGCGGGCATAACCTCCTGGAGCCTGCGTCAGTCGGCGTGCCAAGCGTATTTGGCCCGCATATGGCCAATTTCAGAGAGATTGAGGCACTGGTCCTGCACTACGGCGCCGGCATCCAAATTCATACTCCGGAAGAGTTAATCGTTTCCTGCCGGGCTTTGATTACGAGTGCCGAGCTGCGAAGTGTTCTGGGGCAGAACGGCTTGAAGTTACTGCGGGATAACGGCGGGGCTACGGAGCGTCACATGGAAGTTATAGCCGGGTATTTATGAGCGTATCATTCCACACCTACTGGAGGGAGCTTGCATCCGGCAGGCGCACCGGCCTGATGGACAACGTTATCCTACTGTTTCTGACGCCGTTAGCATGGCTGTATTCGCTAGCCCTGCGATTGAGAGCCGAACTGTATCGACTCGGAATAGTTGAAACACACCGTCTCCCCCGCCCGGTTATTTCAATCGGCAACATAACGGTCGGTGGAACAGGAAAAACTCCGGTTACCGCCTATATTGCCCGGTTTCTTCTGGCACAGGGATTCCGGGTGGCCGTCCTTTCCCGCGGATATGGCGGATCTCTGGAGGGGCAAACCTGCGTAGTCAGTGATGGAACTACGATTATGCTGAGTGCTGTGGAGTCTGGGGACGAACCGTATCTGCTGGCGTCAACAGTCCCGGGACTTATGGTCGTGATCGGCACCGATCGGCATGCTGCTGGTATGCTGGCCATTCAGCAACTGTCGCCTGATATTTTCCTGCTTGACGACGGATTCCAGCACCTGCGCCTGCATCGTGACCGTAATATTCTGCTGATGGATTTCTCAAGGCCGTTCGGCAACAACCTGACACTGCCCGCCGGCATATTGCGGGAGCCTTCAGCAGCTGCCCGTCGTGCAGATCTGGTTATATTTACTCGTGCTCCCGAGGAAGCTACCGTTCCAATCAATACAAACGGGATTCCAGCGTGCGTATCCTGTCACACCATTGTCGACTTAGTCCCACTGGGAGGAGGAGTACCTGTTCCTTTTTCCCACTGCCTCGGCCATAAAGTGCTGGCCTTTGCCGGCATTGCCGATCCAGACTCGTTTTTTGAGGGGCTACGGGCAGAGGGGCTGAATCTGGTGCACAGCCTTAACTTCCCGGACCACGTCGTCTACGGCCCTGAACGGTGCGATGAAATCGCCGCTGCCATGCGGGCAAGCGGAGCGGACTTGATGGTCACAACGGAAAAAGACGGGGTAAAGCTGAAAGGTTTATCACAGGAAATTGCAACACGCACACTACTCGCCCGGTTGGAACTGACAATTGACGATCCTGAAATTTTGACAGAGAAACTGAAATTCTTTAACGCAAAGGCGCGAAGGTGCGAGGACACAAAGGGAAAAACAGAATCGTTTTGTGGTTAAACCCTGTGTTCAAGCATTTCTTTGCGTCTCTGCACCTTCGCGCCTTTGCGTTAATTTTTTTTATTTTATGTTTTCTATAGACACTGCGAACTCCATAATTGAACTTTATCGAGGACATCGCGCACCGTGATCCGCTGCATACGATCGGGACGGTTTTCCATCGAGATCGGATACTCCTCCCCCGGCTCACCGTAGGCATCAATCATCAAATCGTTGAACTTCCGGTACGGCCCGACCCGCTTCGGGTTGGAATATCCCATCAGAGACACTACCGGGCGATCAAGCGCCACCGTGATATGCAGCGGGCCGGTATCAAGCGAGATCACGAGCGCCGCCCCATCCAAAATCCCGACCAGACCGCGTAGACCGCCATTCCCCAGAGCACTCACAGGGGCCTGTTTCGCCCGTTCCATAATGATTCGTTCGCACTCGACTTCAACCGGTGAGCGCCCCCCTACCATCCCCCGGCTCACCGTAGGCATCAATCATCAAATCGTTGAACTTCCGGTACGGCCCGACCCGCTTCGGGTTGGAATATCCCATCAGAGACACNACCGGGCGATCAAGCGCCACCGTGATATGCAGCGGNCCGGTATCAAGCGAGATCACGAGCGCCGCCCCATCCAAAATCCCGACCAGACCGCGTAGACCGCCATTCCCCAGAGCACTCACAGGGGNCTGTTTCGCCCGTTCCATAATGATNCGNTCGCACTCGACTTCAACCGGTGAGCGCCCCCCTACCAGAATCGGCTGTAGTCCAAAATCGGAGTAAAGGGCATCGCAGACCTCCGCCCACCGNTCGGGAAGCCAGTTTTTCTGCAGTTTACTCGTTGCCACAACAATCGGCACTGCCGGGCGGTCGATACGGGAGTAAAACGTACCCTGCCAGGCGCGTTCCTCTTCGTTCCAGGGCCCAAGCCCCCAGGTGACCGGCGCTGTCGGTGCTCCCAGCCAGTCGCAGAATTCAAGATACTGGTCCTGGACATGCTGCATTGCATGAGGTGGGATACGGTGCGTTGTAAACAACCAGTTCAGATCACGGGCGCGTGCAAAGTCAAAGCCGAGTTTCACCGTTGCATTAATGAATGAGGTGACGATATTAGCCTTAAAGTAAACCTGCAGATCGAGGACTAGATCAAACTGTCGGGCACGTAACTGCTCGCGAACGGCAAGGAAACCACGAATCCCCTGGGTACGATCAAAAAGGATGATTTCATCAACCAGCCCGTGCCCGCGCACCAGCATGGCTGGCCCCGGCTGCAGTATCCAGGTCACCTTCATGTCAGGGTTCGCCCGTTTAAGGGCGTGCAGCACCGGCAGGACATGCACCGTATCACCCACGGCACTCATCATGACAATGCAGACACGATCTGTTGCAACTCGCATCATCTATTCTCCTGTACAAGGTCGGCCAGGCGCATCAGTGACTCTTCGTTAAAATCGAGTCCCCATTGTTCGCGCCACTTGCGAGCTGATCGCGCCAAGCGTTTAAAATTACGAACAGCAATATCTCCACCTCCGGGAAAAGTCACCCGGTCCACGTCAAGCAGGTAAGCGGTAAGATCAGCACCGTTGCCGGCAATGTAGATATTCTTGAGATTCAGGTCGGCGTGCCACGCTCCGGCACGTGCAAGCGCGCTCAGTAATCGGGCTACGGCCAGCAGCATCGCATCACGATCCACACTGTCCACACTGTCCACACTGTCCGCCTTTCCCCAGGCGGCAGGAAAATCGTCCCCCACCGGCAGCCGCCGCGTCATAACATCACTCCGGGCGAATATTCCGCCGGCAGGGTAGATGGCGTACGCGATCACTTCCGGCGTTAAGATTCCGGCAGCGGCCAGGCGCAAGGATGCAGACAGCTCAACTGGAGCCCGCGTAGGGGTTAGAAAGTACTCTCCCGTCACAACATGCAGCAGCCCGCCGTGACGATTTCTCCTCACGACCACCGGTGTCGCAGGCAATGTCGGTAAATCAACGGCGTACATCACCCCCCGCCCACGCATCTCTTCTCTCACAGCTTGCTGAGCCGACCATTCATGAAGGGTGCCAACCGTAAGAGCCAGTGCGACTGCCTCAGCGGCCCAGGCAAGAGCAACAACCTGGAACCCGTTTACATCAAGACTGACGTAGCCAAACCGGTGCAAATCGGATTCTCGAATGTCTGGGATGAAAATAGGAGGCTTCATAGGTCTCGAAGAATTGAGCTGTATTGAAATTGCTGTTTTTATGAATATTTTATACGCCGGTTGTAAATATCATTCATATCAAAGCAGCGTCAACATGAAACTGGACAATTATTAGAGGTTGGTGGTGCAATTTACTTCAAAAGCGATGTTGTTTATGGCATATTGTTCAATCAAATTTTTTATCATGGATACTATGCTGCCACCCGAATTAATACAGATACTCGCGTGCCCGACCTGCAAAGGTGGATTAACCCAGAGCGAAAATGGCTCCTTTCTGCAGTGCAGACCCTGCAACAGGGACTACCCAGTTGTTGAAGGCATTCCAGTGCTGCTTCCGGAGCAAACAGACACTGTTCTCCGGGCAGAATGCGAGGCGCCGTGAAAGCATTCAGGTACGACTCCGTCCGGAAGATCCTGATTCGCTCGGTCAACTGGATCGGTGATGCCGTGATGACTACACCGGCAATCGGTGTTATCCGAGAACACTTTCCGCACGCTGAAATCACCATTCTGGCCAATGCGATGGTATCCCAGCTTTTTTTGCACCATCCCGGAATCGATAACATAATCACCTTTGATCGACAGGGGAAACATCATGGCATTGCCGGAAGATTGCAATTGGCCGCCGAACTGCGAAAACATGCGTTTGATCTTGCGATCATTCTCCCCAACTCCTTTGATTCTGCACTGGTGCCGTGGCTGGCAAGAATTCCGACCAGAATAGGAAAATGCAGCGATGGCCGCACCTTCCTGCTGAGTGGGCGCTACCAAGCGGCAAAAGACGCAGCCCCTTGCCACGAAGTCGAGTACTACCTGAATCTGATGGAGTATTTCGGTATTACGGGAAAACGGACGTCCCTTCACCTCTCAATTACTTCCGCAGAGGAGAGCGCTGCATCTGCTCTACTGGCTAAATACGACATACAAGCAAAAGACTTCGTAATCGGCATCAACCCGGGCGCAAGCTATGGCTCAGCCAAGCGCTGGTATCCTGACAGATTTGCACAGGTCGCCCGCCGCCTTGCAGACCAATGGTCGGCAAAGATTGTTATCTTTGGCGGCCTCGGCGAAACAGCTATTTCCGCAGACATCGATCATCGTCTGGAAGGAACTGCAATAAATGTTGCTGGCAAAACGACCGTGCGGGAATTGATGGCACTGATCAAGCGCTGTAATTTTTTCATAACCAACGACTCCGGCCCCATGCACATTGCAGCGGCTTTCAACGTGCCTCTGGTGGCAATTTTTGGTTCAACCGACCACACCGGAACATCCCCCTATAATAGCAACGCAGTGGTGGTAAGAAATAACACGGTAGAATGTGCCCCATGTAAATTACGGGAGTGCCCGACCGATCACCGCTGCATGACGGCTGTGACAGTAGAAGATGTGGTGGATGCTGCCCGTCAATTATATTTCAAAAACTAAGAGGACGTAATTGTAATGCCTATACTCAAAAGACTGATCCTGTACATGAAACCATACTGGTGGCGCATTATGCTTGCCGCGTTGGCCTCATCGGCATACGGCGGGCTAGATGCCGCCTTTGCGTATATGGTCGAACCGTTATTGAAGAAGATCTTTTTGACGAA
>JGI24147J20444_1000720_pt1 | contig 18769 bp, 16 predicted proteins | sample BarGraIncub1133A_FD_20444 | JGI IMG/M metagenome (IMG submission 20444) | reverse complement strand
CACCGTAGTTGTACCTTTAGATTTAGTTTGTGATGGGAGTTCAGCTTTTGAAGCTATCGTTGATGTAACAGCCTTAGTATCACTGCTGACAGTCGGTATTTTCTTTGTTGATTTATTAAGTACGGTCCATGTAACGCCAACCGAAATTGAGATTAACAAGATAAACGCGCTTACAATAATAATTTTTCTACCCTTCATTATATATCCTCCATCAATATTTTTTAACACTTTTATAATCTATTATGCAAAAGTATACTAGACAATTAATTGTGTAAAAGTTCCAGCAAATTTTTGTTTTACTGGAACTTTTATTATATTTTATATTAATTTGTTATTAGAATTACTCTGTTTTTTTAGCTCATTAATTTTATGGTATTAGATTTGAAGGTATCTCCTCAAGAGATGTTACAGTTATTACTGGATAACTGATACCATCATATGGGGAAACTTTAGTTTCTCCATTTAATGTACCTGTAACTTTAACTGTAACATGGTTTTTCTTTGTGGTAGCTGTAGCTAAATTCCATGAAGCTAATTGTGAACCAGTTCCATCGAAGGTCTTCTTATCAGCAAAAGTTGAAAATTTGCCATCGAAATAATAGTATTTAAAAGTACCATTGCTCTCAAGAGCTGTTATTCCATACCCACTATTTGCGCATGAATGCATTAGTAAGCAACCCTTTGTATCACTACCAAAATCAGGAGCATACCCAATAAAACAATCTTCATCTTGAATATATCCTTCAAAGGTCAGTACCTTTTGTACTGGATCAACTATATTGATTGTATAAGTTGCTGTTTTCCCTCCATATGTTATTGTTAATGTTTGGCTGGTGGCAGATTTTGAACTATCAAATCCTGTTACATTTGCAACAGTTATAGGTAATATTGCTGTACTACTATCACTATAAGTTCCTGTTACTTGTAAACCAATTATATCTAAAATATCTCCTACTGTGTAAGTAAGTTTACTTGCTGCTGTTGTTACTGCTATGCCACTAAGTGATCGATTTATATCAATTGTATATGTTATAGTTTTTCCTCCAACTGTAATTGTTAATATTTGTCCTACTACTGGTTTTGAACTATCAAAGCCTGTTACATTTGTTGCTGTAATTGGCAATACTGCTGTACTGTTATTATCGTAAGTTGCCGTTACTTGTAAACCTGTAATATTAAGTTTTTCTCCTACCGTGTAAGCAAGCTTAGTTGCTGCTGTTGTTATCGCAATGCTACTAGGTGTTGGCTTTACATCGATTATATATGTTGTGGTTTTTCCTCCAACAGTAACTGTTACTACTTGTCCAGTTGTTGGTATTGAGCTATCAAATCCTGTTATGTTTGCTGCACTAACTGCTTGTAATGTTGTAGTTTTATCTTCATAAGTTCCTGTCACTTGTAAACCTGTTATATCCAGTTTATCGCCTACTGTATAAGTAAGCTTAGTTGCAGGTGTTGTTACTCCTATACTAGTAAGAGTTGATGTTTCTGATAATGAGGATACTTTTAGTACTTGGAAACTGTGACTTATTCCACTTCCGTCAACATAAGTCTTCTCTGTACTATCGAAAGTACCTGTTATATTAATAGTAATATTATTTTTCTTTGTGGTATTTTGTATTAAATTCCAAGCTTCTAATTGTGAACTAGTTCCATCAAAAGTTATACCATCAGCGAAAGTAGCAAAATTACCATCAAAGAAGTAGAACTTTTTAGTACCATCACTTTGAGGCACCGTTATACCATAACCAGTTTTGGCACATGAATGCATTGAGTTGCAACCTTTTGTATCAGTGGCAGGATCTGCATATGCAAAGAAGCAATGTACATCTTCAACAAATCCAGTTATTGTTTGTACTGCAGAATTTATATTTATAGTATATGTTGTGCTTTTCCCTCCAACTGTAACTGTTAAAATCTGTCCAATTACTGGTTTTGAACTATTAAAACCTGTTACATTTGCCGCAGTTATTGGTAAAACTGCTTTACTTTTATCACTATAAGTTCCTGTTACATTTAAGCCTGTGATATCTAATTTATTTCCTACTTCGTAGGTAAGTTTAGTGGCTGGTTTTGTTATTGTTATGCTACTAAGTACTGGTTTTACATTAATTTTATATGTTGTGGCTTTTCCTCCAACTGTAACTGTTAATACCTCTCCAATTACTGGTTTTGAACTATTAAAACCTGTTACACTTGCAACACTTATTGGCAATACTGCTTTACTTTTATCAATATAAGTTCCTGTTACATTTAAGCCTGTGATATCTAACTTACTTCCTACTGTATAGGTAAGTTTAGTAGCTGGTTTTGTTATTGCTATACTGTTTAAAATGGTTGAAGGTGCTACCTCCTCTAGAGCTGTTACAGTTATTACCGGATATTTGATTCCATCATATGGGGAAATTTTTGTATCTCCATTTAACGTACCTGTAACTTTAATTGTCACATGATTTTTCTTTTTGGTAGCATTAATTAATTTCCATGAAGATAATTGGGAGCCAGTTCCATCAAATGTCTTTTTATCAGCGAAGGTTGAAAATTTACCATCAAAATAATAATATTTAAAGGTACTATTACTCTGAAGAGCTGTTATTCCATAACCACTATTTGCACATGCGTGCATTAACAAACAACCTCTTGTATCAGAACCGAAATCAGGAGCATACCCAATAAAACAATCTTCATCCTGAATATATCCTTCAAAGGTCAGTTTCTTTGGTACCGGAGCAACTGCAACTGGTTTAGCTGTTAGTTTTACATATTGATTACTAACATAACCAGTTATTCCACTGTAGCTTACTTTATAAAAGGAACCCGATGTTGCAAGTATAATAACATTAGTTTTATTAGCAAATGTTCCCTGCACCGAATAAGCAGTTGATGCTCCTGTTCTTATGCTTACACTTGATGTTGTTACACCATATTGCGTTTTGTATACTAATACTGGCTGTTTAACTTCACTGCCGAATACTTTCATATATTTATTGGGACTATTTGTACTACTATTATAATTCACATTGTTTATGCCTACTGCAGATACCAATGCAATACCCATAATAATAGTCACTATAACTGCCTTTGTTTTTAATGAAACTTGTTTAAATTGTGTCAACTGCTTAATATTTTTCACTTTATTTCCCCCTTGAAATATTTACTTTGTTTTTATTATTTAGCAACGATTTTTGATGTTTTATATGAGAAGCATAGATCGAATGTTACTTAATACTAATATTTGATATACAATAGTGCTGTATATAAATTGCAAATATAGTATGAAATGGTGGCGATATATGATTAGTAAAATAAATGTGCTTGCAATAATTGTTTTTTTTTGACTTCATTAAAATTACCCCCTAATAACATTTTTATAAAAAAAAGACTAAGATTACCTTTTTGAAATCAAAGGGTAATTTTAGTCTCCAGCTTTCTGGTAAACCTCTTTATTAAGTTACTGATAGTTAATTATTATTATTCCGAGTGGATTTATATATTGTAACTATAGTATAATATTTATACATGGTTGTCAATACCAATTAACAATTATGTGTAGAACTTATGTGTAAATTGTAAATATTTTTTATATTTTATTAATAATAAGTTAATACATAGTCAATAATTATTTTCAAATACTATTTATAATCTTTTTCCGCCACTTTATATCGCAATCTACACAATTTTGTGAATAATCTTTAATAATTGACAATAGTTTAAAAATAGATTAGTATATATAAATATATATTGAATTATTCGTTTACAGATTACATTTAATACGATAATTTAAGGCTGACTAGATAACTAGAGGCTAATATTCTATTCTTAATTTTAAGAATAGAATATTAGCCTCTTTAATTATATAAAATAATAAAATTTAAAATATGGGGGGAGACTGAGATGAAAAAGAAATCATTTTTATTAACTTTATCTATTGCAGTAATAATACTAATTATTATAGTAGTATATAAATCATCTGCAACTAGCAATAAGGAAACAGTTTACACAGGATATGTAATTGATCAGATGTGTGGAGTTATGAACAAAAATGCTATGAAAATGGGAGATAATGAAAAAAAAGCGGACTTTACCAAAAATCCTGAAAAACATACAAATGCATGTAATTTGATGCCCTCTTGTGGAAAAAGTGGATATGGGATTTCCATAAAACAAGCTAATGGCAACTACAAATACTTTAAATTCGATGAAGCAGGTTCAAAATTAGCTAAAAGTGATATAGTAGATAAGACAAAGAAAAAAGATAATATATCTGTGAATGTTACAGGAGTAATAAATAAAGATACAATAAAAATATCAAAAATTTCTGAAAATTGATTTAAGTCTTTTAGATTTACACATAAAAAATACAGGATAAATAGTTATGTTTTACTATTTATCCTATATTTTTTTATAATCTAAGTATTTATTTTTTTATATCATCTACTACAATTATCTTACTTTTTATCATTCCCATCCAACAAGAATACGGTATCTCCCCACTTTCTTTTGGTGTAAATTCCACTAAATTCTTTCCTATTACTAATTTTTTTTCGATTTTAAATTTTGGTATGTCCATAGCATTGTTACAGTCATTAAGATCACTTTCATTTGCATTTATTGTCCACTTTACTGGTATACCCTTTTGAACAATTATTTGTTTAAAACTATCTGAGGTTATTTTCGTTGTAACAGTTTGGATATTTCCTGTTATAGTGGCTTTTTCTCCTGAATTCCCCATTATAAAAGGCATATTAATTGACACTCCTGATAAACTAAGCCCTCTACCAATCATTATTACACCAAGTATAACTACAAGTGAAGCACTAAACTTTAATATTTTAGTTGTATATTTTTTATTTATAACCGAATTTAGAGCACCAAACACAAATAAAGTTGGAACAGTACCTACTGCAAAGATAAACATTGAAACAGCTCCAATAATAATGCTTCTGGTTCCTAAAGCATATATTTGTATTATTTGTAATGGTCCACAAGGCATTAGTCCACTTAACAAACCTATATAAAGAGGTCTATAATTATTGCGGCCTATTAGTTTTTTTGCAACAAAGGTGGGCATTCTTATATTAAACCTCCTAAGCAAAGGAAAAATCCCCAGAAGTTTGATCCCCATGATTATCATGAATATACCGCCAATAATTGGTATTACACCTTTAAAAACCCCGGTCAGCCTTATCAAATGCCCAAGTCCACCCACCACAGCTCCAACTACTGTGTACGACATTACCCTTCCCAAATTATACATAACAGATGGTGCAAACCATCCTTTGGCTTTAGTTTGCGCATTTTCAGCTTTAGGTTCTGATGATCCTACAGATTGTGATATAGCTATGCCTCCGCACATTGCTAGGCAATGAAATGAAGTTAAAATTCCAAATAAAAAAATTATGCCGTAACTTGCATCTGTACCTAACGAAGGTAGGTATTTCAATAAAAATAAATTCTGTAAAAAATGCATTTAATTTACCACCTCACAATAATTTTGACAAAGTTTTTCTTTATAATGGATATTCTCTTTATCATAATATATAGTAGCAGCACCATGACGATGGGCATATAAATCACCATATAATAAGAACTGATAATCAGCATTTTCAATTTTATCCTTAGACCCATTAATTATTTCTTTAGCAGCTATCAGCAAATCATAAACAAGCTCTAAATTAAATGCTTCTGGAATATGAGCTGCATAAATATTTTTTACATCTTTTGTTTTATCTTCAAAATGATTTAAAGTATTTAAAAATCCCTCAATACATATTGATTCACTCTTATTAAACCAGTGAATATCGGCAATTCCATCCCCCGTGAATGCGTAATGTTCCTTCTTATTTACATATGATATGGAACCTAGCGTATGACCTGGCGTACTTATTGCCTCTAGTTGAATTCCGCCTAAATCAATAATATCACCATCATCAATGTTATTGTAATTAACTTCTTCAATTTTAACAATATGCGCTTTAATATCTTCATATACATTTGGCTTATCCTTTAAATTCACCTCAATAAAATTCACTCTTTGTTCTGTAGCTGCTTTAAATTCATGTGAGTTATCAATTAAATTATAATCTTTAGAATTCAAATAAATTTCAGTGAATAAAGCATCTGCACCAACGTGATCGATGTGACCATGTGAATGTAATACTACAATTGGTAGCTTTGTAATTGATTCTATTATTTGTTTTAAGTTACCCGTTCCTAACCCAGTATCTATTAAAGCTGCTTTTTTTGTTCCAATTATTAGATAAATTAGTATAGGAAATTTATTGTCAGTTATATCTTCTTTGATTGAATATAAACTACTTGTTATTTTATTTACCTCATAAATTGACATAACTTTCACCTCCAACTAAACAAAGTGACATCTCACAAAATGTTCTGATTCATTCTCACCTTTAATACATATCGTTTCTGCAGATTTTTTTCTAGAATTTTGTTGAGTAAATTTAGCACTTTAGATTAAATTCTAGAAAGCAACCTTCTTTAATTAGTAGAAGGTTGCTTTCTAATAATAGCTTTATGAAATTAGTTTTATAAGTTTACCACCTCCGCTTTAGTACTCTTTTCACGATCTAAAAATTTAACAGTTTTTGCATCGACCTTATAAATTAATGTTCCAGAAGTATCTAGTTCGTTATCCTCAGCAGTTTTCTTTAATTTAGGGTGACGCACACTTATAGCATCAACCGCTTTATTAATCTCCTCTTTGTCCTTAATCACTTTCGCAATTCCAGTTACAGAAAGATTTGTAAATGATCCAAAATCTTGACCCTCATTTTGAAAGAAAACTGTAACATTAGGGTTTTCATTTATGTTTTTAACTTTCTCTGTATCTTTATTTGTAGCAAAATAAAGATTAACTCCGTCGCTTGCAAAACCCCTTATCACTCTTAATTGTGGGATGTTATCCCTTCCTGTAGTAGCTAATATTCCAAGTTGTGAACTCTCAATATACCATTTAGCATCATCAATAACATTACTCATTTTACATTCTCCTCACATAGTTATTTTTATTGAATCTATTATAATTTATCTTCATCTTGGAAAACTGTGGTTGACAAATATCTTTCTCCGGTATCTGGCAATAAAACTACAATAGTTTTATCCTTATTTTCAACTCTTTTTGCTATTTGAGTAGCTGCAAAAGTTGCTGCTCCAGAAGATATACCAACCAATAATCCTTCAATTCTAGCTAAATCCCTAGTAGTTCTAAAGGCCTCTTCATTTTTAACCTTATAAATTTCATCAATTATTTCATTGTTGTATACTTTTGGAACAAATCCAGCACCAATACCTTGAATTTTATGAGGTCCTGAAGTTCCACCTGATAATACTGGTGAATCAAATGGTTCAACTGCTATAATTTTAATATTTGGATTCTTTTTCTTTAAGCCTTCACCTACTCCTGTAATCGTACCCCCAGTACCAACCCCAGCTACAAAAATATCTACTTTTCCATCTGTATCGTTCCATATTTCCTGCGCTGTAGTCTTCCTATGAATCTCTGGATTTGATGTATTTTCAAATTGTTGAGGTATAAAAGAGTTTTTAGTTTGAGCTGATAGCTCCTCTGCTTTTCTAATAGCTCCCTTCATACCATCTTTCCCTGGTGTTAATACTAATTCTGCACCAAGAGCTTTAAGTACGCTTCTTCTTTCAATACTCATTGTGTCAGGCATAGTAAGTATTAATTTATATTTTTTTGAAGCAGCTACAAATGCTAAAGCTATTCCAGTGTTACCACTAGTAGGTTCTATAATTACAGTGTCCTTATTAATTAACCCTTTTTCTTCTGCGTCCACGATCATTGAATTGCCAATTCTATCTTTAACACTTCCGCCAGGATTAAAGTACTCTAACTTTGCAATGACTTTTCCCTGGACCCCTTTTTCTACATTATAATCTGTAAGCTCCAAAAGCGGTGTGTGCCCTATTAAGTCAGTTAACTTCTTAGCAATTTTTGACATTGTAATTCCTCCTTTTACTATTTTATTTAACAAATATAGCCTTATGATAAAACGTTACATTTAATGTATAATCTATTTTACTACTATCCTATTAAATGTCTAATTTATATATATTTTTTTAAACTGTGTTAATAATTATAAATTTCCAGCAGCTTTTGTTCCTATTACTCCAGTTTCTAAATCAAGCAATGTATCTGCCCATTTGGCTGCCCAATCTCTTAGCTCCTGCACTCCAAGTGGTGAAGGCGTTTTTGACTGTACATGTTCATTAATTTTCGTTGCAAGCCTATTATAAATTTTAGCTTGCTCTGAATTCGGTGCATTCTCAATTGTAGTTTTACCATGAAGTTCGCTTTGCGTTACTGTAATAGATCTAGGCACATATTCCATTATTTGAGTATTTGTTACTCTTGCAAAATCATCAACAATGTCCTTTGCATAAGGTGTATTAATGGAATTTGCTATAATACCGCCAAGCAAAGCTCCACCAGACTTTGAGTATTTCTGAATTCCTTTAAATAGATTATTTGATGCATATACTGACATGAAATCCGATGATGAAACTGTAAATACATGTTCTGCTATGCCCTCTCTTATTGGTACTGCAAACCCTCCGCAAACAACATCTCCTAGAACATCATATATAACATAGTCTAAATCTAGTTCTTCAAATACTCTTTGCTGTTTAAACAATTGAACTGCAGTTATAATTCCTCGCCCTGCACAACCGACTCCTGGAGCGGGTCCCCCTGCTTCAACACAATAGATTCCATTAAATCCTCGAAACAATACATCATGTGCCTTTACTGAGTTTTTTTCTCTCAAAGTATCTAATACAGTAGGAATATAATCTCCACCTCTTAAGGTATTTGTAGAATCACTTTTAGGGTCACAACCAAATTGCAAAACTTTATATCCTTGTTTTGATAATGCCGCACTAATATTTGAAGTTGTTGTTGATTTACCTATACCACCTTTACCATATATCGCTATTTGTTTAATTTTTTTTGCCATTTTTACCACTCCTATTTATTTTATTTATTTTAATTGCTACTTTTATCAATGTTTAAATAATATTTAATTAACTTCTTTAAAGCATCCTCAATAAAATCATGAACATCGAAAACATCTATCCCTTTTGTTTTCAATACCTGGGTGGCACCATTACCAATTTGACTTACCAAAACTGCTCTTATGCCTTCAAGTGCTTCCACAGCAGACATTAGTTTATTTTCCTCATGTTCTCCATGATTACAAAAAGCTTGCGTATCCAATAATTCTAAATATTTAAAATTATCCTTTTCCACTTTAAAAATCAAAAATTTAGTAGCTCGTCCAAAATGTTGATTTACAACCTTTCCATCACTACTTGCAACAGCTATTTTGTACGACATATAATCACCTCTATTTTTATTAATATTACAGCTCTTTACTTACCTGCCATTGGCTTTCCTCCCTTTGTCAATTTCAAATACTCCTTGTCTAATTTTCATTTACATCATTTTAAAAATTTCAATAAAAATATCCCCTTCTTTTCATATAAGAAGAGGATAAAATGCATAAATTACCCATGCAAGGGTTCACTTTAATAGCACCTTCACTCATCTTTCAGAAAAACATTCTGACGGACTTAGCACCTGTCATGTCAAAAATCATGTGGTTGCTGAAACTTCATCGGGCCATTCCCTCAGTTTCTCTAGATAAGAACAATATTAAATTTTAATTTTTGCAATTTTTGATCGCTTGAGTTTCATTATACTTACTACTTTTTCAAATGTCAATAGAACAATCAAATTGTTTTAACCAATTATTTTAATCATAAAACATATGAATATTTATTTATCCTAATAATAAACTTTCGACACTTGACCACGCACGTTTGGAGTATATAGTTTTTATACCAAGTCTTTTAGACTCTTTTTTTACATGATTACTTACTCCATGACTAACATAATCAGTCAAAACTAAAATCAAATCTATACCCTTAGGAATTGCAATACATTTATGTTTGTTCTTACGTCCACTTATATGTTTAGCTACACAATATCCATATTTACAGAGATTACAATTTATTATTTCAATATTATCTCCACCTACAACTAACATACGCATAACCCAACCGTTAAAGAATTCTTTATAACACCTTTTCTTACAACGGTTTTCACCACCTTTCTCCCTAAGACATTTATTTGAAATTTCAGTTTATTTAATTCCTATAATTCCTATTATATTACTATGTATTGCGATAATATGCAAGATATTTATAATAAAAAATAACTTTAATACAATCGCCACGTTTTTACCATGTCGCATTACACAAAATTATATTGACATTATAACCATAAACTGATAAAATAATTATTAAACATATCATTCATATATGATTACTATATATCTTTTTTTATGATCTTTAGTGTACGCGAAAGATTTTTATATTGCTTTTTTTAAGGTAAGAAGAAAGGAGGAATAATTCCATTTGAAGTTAATATAATACCCTTAGGCACGTAGATGAATGATGCTATCAATTTTTCATATGATATTGATATTTAAAAATAAGGTTAAGTATGCTTGTAAACAGCAAGATGGGTGAATTCTATTTAGGTAACTATTGTACAAGATATAAAAGATATGCAATACGTAAAAGGCATACTTTTTTAACTGTATGCCTTCCTCAAATTTTAAATTTTTGTACAAATATATTAAGATTTGTAATATATCCATTTTGTAAAATAGTAAAAATTATTTTTGAGCATATCACACCAATAATAATTCCTGATATTACATCCGTTGGGTAATGAACATATAAATATAATCTTGATAATGCTATTAAGAATGCCATTAACATAAATAACAATTTATATTCCGTAAAGTACATAGATAGCATTTCTGCAGCAGCAAAGGATGATAATGTATGCCCTGAAGGAAAGGAATAAGATTTTGGCTTTAAACTAATCGCGTTTATATTTTCCAACTTATTGCAAGGCCTAACTCGTCTTACTATATGTTTTATTATTCCTTCTCCAACAATTGTACTTATAATTAATGTTAAAATTATTGAATTTCCAACTACTCTATATGGTTTGTCTAATATTAAAATAATGGCTATTAGGATCCAAATAACTCCTAGATTACCCATAACTGTTGTTATTGGCATTATAATATCTAAGTATTTGTTATGTACATAACGTTTGATAATATTTAGAATATAATTATCAAATTTAGCTATATTTTTCTCAATATTAATATACACCTAACCGCCTCTTTCTCTTATATGCTTGCCTTTATTATTTTTTGTTTTATTAAACAAATAAATAATCTTACAAATATATTATATATTGGTAAGATTAAAAACAGATTAAAAATTTCTTAGATATATCTTAATATTTGTGAAATCCTACAACAAAAAGCACCTAGATAACAGATAAATCTGAAACCTAGATGTTTAATATAACAGTTATTTTTGTTCCGATGCCTTCTTCACTTTCTACATTTATAATTCCATTGTGTACATCCACAATCAACTTAGCAATAGATAGTCCAAGTCCAGTACCCCCTTTTTCTTTAGATCTGGATTTATCTACAGTATAAAATCTTTCAAAAATATTTTGGATTTCATCTTTTGGTATTCCTATTCCGCTATCACTTACAGTGATTTTTACTGTTTTACTTTCAATCTCTGAATTTATATCAATTTTCCCTTTTGAGGGCGTAAATTTAATACTATTATCGATTAATATCCTAATCATCTGCTTCATCATTTTATAATCTGCAAATATATTAACAGAATCATTTTTATAACTTGATATTATATGGGTATGATCTATAAGTTTAGTTTCTGTAATAACTTCACAAATGAGATTATTAAGGCAAAAGTTTTTTTTCTCTAACCTTTGATTTGGGCTATTACCCTTTGCAATAAATAATAGTTTTTCAACTAAATCTTCCATATTACGTGCTTCTAGCTTTATAGCATGAATAGACTTTTCTAAGGCTTCTCTGTCATCTTTTCCCCATCTATCAAGTAGGTTTGAATACCCTTGAATAACTGCAATAGGCGTTCTAAGCTCATGTGACGCATCGGATACAAACTGAATTTGCCTGTCAAAAGCTTCCTGAAGTCTATCTATCATTCTATTAAAAGTATTCCCTAGTCTTTTAAGTTCATCATCAGGTCCACTGACCATGATTCTTCCCTTTAAATTATTAATGCTAATATTATCAGCAGCTTCAGTTATTTTATCAATGGGTCTTAACATTTTTTTGCTTATACTGTAACCTAATAGAATTGAGACAATACTACCTATAAGATCTGCTATTGCCATCAAAATGAATAGAATTTTCATGAAATCATACTCATTATCCATATCCTTCACTATTTGAATATATACTACTCCATATTTTTTAGCTTCAATTTTCAAACTTTTATATACCAAGTGTTTATCATCTTGTTTAACATATGTTGTTTTATCAAAAGGAACTTTCACTATAATATTATAATTAAATTCATTTGTTTCATTTAGAACCTTCCCATCTCCTTTAAGTATTCTTATTGATACATTTTGTTTAGATGGAACATCTGAAACAATTTCTTTCCCCGATAAATTCAAATTATCATTTTGTGACTTAACCTTATCTAACACCATAATTTTAACATCTTCTATTTGTTTATTTGCCTGACTATACAAGTAATATTTTATTCCATATAAAATAGAGGCATTTAAAATCAGTAACACTATTGAGAACATTAATGCATAAACTATAGTTAATTTCAGTGAAATCTTTGCACTCTTAAAAATTTTAAAATCATAATTAGTCACCTTTGACAACATATCCTACACCTCTTATAGTAGTTATAAGTTTATCCTCGAACCCATCATCTATTTTACTTCGTAAATATCTTATAAAAACATCTACTACATTGGTATCCCCTAAGTAGTCATAACCCCACACCTTCTCAATTAATTGAGATCTTGTAAGCACAACATTTTTGTTTATTAATAAGATTTCTAAAAGATCAAATTCTTTTTTTGTAAGTTCAATTTCTTTGCCACTCCTAATAACCATATGTGCTTTATTATCCAAAACAATATCTTTTACCTTAATTTCATTAGTATTCTTGCTTATAGATGTATTTCTTTTATATACTCTAATTCTTGCCAGTAGTTCCTCTATTGCAAATGGTTTGGTGAGATAATCATTCGCACCAACATCTAGTCCTAAAACCTTATCTGATATATCGCTTTTTGCCGTAAGCATAATTATAGGTACCTGAGAAAACCCCCTTATTCTTCTACAAACCTCAATTCCATTAATACCAGGAATCATAATATCAAGAAGTATTAAGTCATACTCATTTTGATGTGCTATATTTAAACCTTCTAGTCCATTATAGGCCACATCAACTTTATATCCCTCATGACTTAGTTCCATTTCAACAAACATTGACATCAGCTTTTCGTCTTCCACTAATAGGATTTTAAAATCCTTCAAAATAGCACCATCCTTCTATAGTAAAATATAATTAAATATTATTCCCTAGGAATTTTTTTACTACTACCTTCTGATTGTATTTTAGGCAGTATTCGATAGACCTCCAACAAAATAATATTTATAGTCAACCAAATTCCTCCAAAAATATATCCTGCATAAACATCACTTGGATATTGGGTTTGAAAGAATATTGGATTTATTCCTGCAAATATACAAATAAATAAAGTTATAATTACTACTACCGTTCTAGCCCAAGCTCTCTTTACATTGCAAATAATTAAAAAAGCTAAAAATCCATAGACTACAATTGCCATTAATGATTGATTGCTTGGAAAAGTGTATTGCCCATTAGCAATTATACTTATTGATGAAGGTCCTAAACGTTTAAAAATATTTCTTAGAATAACTTGTAGAATTTCCCCGCCACCAATTACTATAAATATAAACTCAATCTCAAGAATTCTATTTCTATTTCTTCTTATAATCCATATTAATGCCAGAATAGTAAGTGGCACTAACAATTTAATTGAAGTTATTAATTCAAACAATCCAATTAAATGTGACCAATTTAAAGGGAAAATGGCTCTTACTAAAAATGATACTACAATGTCAAATTGGTCAAATTCATGTGCTAAATAATCTTGTATTACACCAATTACAAGAAGGTCAAATCCTAAAAAAGCAACAGCGACAAAAGCTACAGCTACTTTCATTCTTCCCATAGAGTGAAATGTAATTAGAGTTTTATTTAAAATATTATATGTATAGTCCATTATTTGAACCTTATGATTTCTATAGGCATAAATAATAATAAAAGTAATAGATACAACTAAACTACCTATAATCAAATATCTGGATATATAATTGTGAAACTTTTGCCAGTTTGGTCCAAGAAGCCTACCTAATGAAATAAAAGTAGAGGTCCATATCAAAGCTCCAAAATATGCATTTAAACCAAATCTTTTATAAGAAATTTTTGTTATGCCTGAAAAATACCCTGTAATATGCCTAACCCCAGGGATAAAATATGCTAATATTAATAATTTATTACCTGATGATTCAAACCACTTTGATGTTTTTTCCATTTGCTTCGGCCCAAGATGAACATATGAACCATATTTTTCGAAAAATTTTGTTCCTAATTTAGAACCAACAAAGTAGGATATAGTAATACCTACTATTACTCCAGTCGTAGCTACAATGATACTAAGAATCCAGTTCATCTTAGATTGATAAACGAGAAAACCACAGTATGTCATCATTAACTCACCCGGAAGAGGGAATGCAATTAACTCAAGCACTAGAGCACTAAACAAAATAATATATCCATAATTATTAATTAATCCTATTGCGAAATGCAAAATATAACCACCTATCTTTAGTATATACAATATAGTATAATCCTTATTTTTTTTAAATTCTATAAATATTTTAAGAAATTGATTATTTTAAAATATTTATAAATACAAAAAGGACTAATGACAATTACTAATCATAAGCCCTTTTGCTGCTAACCCAAACATCACAACACATCCTTAACCTATCTATATCTACAATATATCCTAATATTATGTAGATATTAGGAAGAAGTGGTGATTATTTGCTTATATTACGCTAACCTTATTAACCAACTTTCCTATACTTTGAATATAACACTCTACAATATCTCCATTTTTCAAAAATTTAGGTGGGTGAAATCCCATACCAACACCACTTGGTGTTCCGGTGCAAATTATATCACCTGGTTTTAAAGTTAATCCTTTTGATAAATCACTAATTATGCATGGTATATCAAAAATCAAATTTTTAGTATTTGAATTCTGCCTTAATTCACCGTTAATGCTTGATCTAATATTTAATTCCACAGGAAATGGAATTTCATTTTTATGTACTATACATGATCCCATAGGACAAAATGTGTCTAAGCCTTTTCCTTTGAACCATTGTGTATGCTTTCCCTGCAAATCTCTAGCTGAAATATCATTAACTATTGTGTATCCAAAAATATATTCTTCTGCATACTCAGGTTTAATATTAATCTCTTTTTTCCCAATTACTATAGCTAACTCAACTTCATAATCCACTTGAGTTGTTACCTCAGTAGAAAATTTAATCATCTCTCCATTTCCAATTGCAGGAGACGCTACCTTAGTAAAATATATAGGAAAATCCGGAATACCTGAATCAGATATTTTAGTCATTTTTATTTCCTTGACATGGTCTATATAATTTTTACCAAGACAAAATATATTTCTTTTGGGATTTGGTATTGGAGCAAGTAATTTAATTGAATCTAATAGCACAAAATTAAAATCATTGCTTTTAATAGCAGTTTCAATTTTGACCATTGTATTTGTGTCAAATTTTTCTATTAGTTCGATCATAGAATTAACATTAGTTCTACCTATAGAATTAAGTACCTCATTTACAAGTATAACCTTTTCCCCAATATTAATTCCTACAGTTTCTTCTTCATTATTCATGTAAGTAACAAATTTCAAAATTATGATTCTCCTTTCAATTGATTCTTTTGAATCATTTAATCAAGTATTAATATTATTATAACAAAAAATAAAAAAGTAGATCAACTAAATATGACTAAGTTGGTCTATCTTTTTTAAATTTTAAATATTATCATTTATCATAGCGAAGAGCATCTCGACCTTCAGCACCATTACTAATTCGGATAATATTTTTCACATCATAAATAAATATCTTTCCATCACCCATTTTACCTGTGTGCAGTACCTTTTGTGCTGTTTCCACAACCAGTTCTACCGGAATATCACAAACCACTATTTCTACTTTTATTTTAGGTAGAAGATTAATATCTAAAGCGAGTCCTCGATAAAATTCTTTATGACCCTTTTGCATCCCACATCCTAAAACGTTAGATACAGTCATGCCGCTAACACCAATTGCATTTAGAGCTTCCTTTAATTCCTCAAATTTCCTTGAAGAAGTAATAATATCTACCTTTGAAAATTTTTCGTTCATACTCCTGCCCCCTTCTATTTAATAAATATTCGACATAATTACTTAGTGAGTTAAATATCTATCCCACCATAAGCCTCTTCACCATGTAGAGAAACATCTAATCCGTCCATTTCTTCTTCACTTGTTACTCTTAAGCTCATAAATTTACCCATAACTTTTAATATAATAAATGTCATAATTGCTGCGTATGCAATTGTTGATACAACTGCTATTAGTTGAATTCCTACCAATTTAATATTACCATACATCAATCCATTTGCGCCAGCAGAATTTATAGCCTTTGAAGCAAAAATACCAGTAGCTATTCCTCCCCAAATCCCACCAATTCCATGACATCCAAAAGCATCTAACGAGTCATCATAGCCGAGTCTTTGTTTAACAATCGTTACGCAATAGAAACATAGTGCTCCTCCGATTCCACCTATTATTAATGAGGCCATAGGACTTACAAAACCTGCGCCTGGAGTTATTGCTACAAGTCCTGCAACCATACCACTTGCAATACCCAGGGACGTAACCTTTCCTCTGGAAGCTATCTCACATATACTCCAAGCTATTATACCTGCTGCAGCAGATGTATTAGTTGTAATAAATGCATTTAACGCTACACCATTTATCGCTAGTGCGCTTCCAGCATTAAATCCAAACCATCCAAACCACAAAATTCCAGCGCCGAGCATTGTCATAGGAATATTATGGGGAGTAATTGTTTTCAGCTTTTTTCTCCTTCCTATTACGATTGCTGCAACAAGTGCTGATATACCCGAACTTATTTCAACAACATTTCCACCCGCAAAATCTAATACTCCTAAATTTCTAAGCCATCCGCCAGCACCCCATACCCAATGTGTAATTGGATCATAAACTATTAGTGACCATAGTAAAATGAATACCGAAAATGCAAAAAATTTCATTCTCTCTGCAATTGCTCCTGAAATTATAGCAGGAGTAATTATTGCAAACATAAGCTGAAATAACATAAATAATGATTGTGGAATCGTAGCTGCATAATTAGCATTTGGAAGAAATCCTACTCCTTGCAATCCAAGAAATTGAAAGCCGCCAATAAATCCAGCAAAATCTTTCCCGAAACATAATGAATATCCTATTACAACCCATTGAATTGATACAATAGCCATTGCTGCATAACTATGTATTGTAATACTAAGTACATTTTTCCGTCTAACCATTCCCCCATAAAACAATGCGAGCCCTGGTGTCATTAACATTACTAATGCTGTTGAAAAAATTATAAATGACGTATCTGCTGCATTTACTGCATTCATAGTAATCCCTCCTAAATTAAATATTATTCCTGTATGTATAAAAAACACATTGTAGTTACAATGAATTTTTACTTATCACCAAACGTCATTTTACTTAATTTTGCGACAAAAGTCAAGTTTTTTTCATCCTATAACAAATTTGTATATTTAACCATAATGATAAACTTTGAGCGTATTTTTATGATAATTCCATAAATATAACCTATAATCAGTTTTATTTATTTTTTTCTCATATTATATTAAAAAATATATTTTTGCATCTTTCTCTTCAACGTGATTCATTATTTATATAAAAATAGATCAACTTAATACAATTAAGTTGATCTATTACTACTATATTTTAAGTTTAATTATTTATTTAAATTAAATACTTATTCCGCCATAAGCCTCTTCGCCATGAAGTGAAACATCTAATCCGTCACTTTCTTCTTCACTTGTCACTCTTAAACTCATAAATTTACCTATTACTTTTAATATAATAAAGGTCATTATAGCTGAGTATGCAACGGTTGCTAGAATTGCTATTAGTTGAATTCCAACTAATTTAATATTACCATATATTAAACCATTTGCTCCAGCAGAATTTATAGCCTTTGAAGCAAAAATACCAGTAGCTATCCCTCCCCAAATTCCTCCAATTCCGTGACATCCAAAAGCGTCTAATGCATCATCGTAACCAAATTTTTGTTTAACCACCGTTACGAAGAAGTAGCATATTATGCCGTGACATCCAAAAGCGTCTAGTGCATCATCGTAACCAAATTTTTGTTTAACCACCGTTACAAAGAAGTAGCATATTATGCCTCCAAATCCACCTATAATTAATGAAGCCATAGGACTTACAAAACCTGCTCCTGGAGTTATTGCTACAAGTCCTACAACTATACCACTTGCAATACCAAGAGACGTAACTTTTTTTCTAATAATTAGCTCACATAAACACCAAGTAAGTCCACTCGCCGCAGCAGAAGTATTAGTTGTAATGAATGCATTAAGTGCTACACCATTTACTGC
>JGI24147J20444_1000719_pt1 | contig 18778 bp, 10 predicted proteins | sample BarGraIncub1133A_FD_20444 | JGI IMG/M metagenome (IMG submission 20444) | reverse complement strand
GGGGTGGTAAACGCCGAGGCGAGCCTCGGTATGCCCGATTTCCGGGCAGCTGAACGGACCTTTCAGCTGCTGTCACAGGTCATCGGCCGGGCCGGCCGTGGAGAGACCCCTGGGCGGGTGGTGGTACAGGCGCTTGATACCGACCACTATGCGATCAAGTCTGCTGCAGAGCATGATGCTGCACGATTTTACCGGGAGGAGCTGGAGTTTCGCCGCGAAGCCGGGTATCCCCCCTTCTCATTCCTGGCCGCGTTTGCCATATCCGGTCTTTCAGAGCAGGCGGTCTCCGGGCAGGCCGACACCACTGCCCGTTTACTGGCGCAACTCAAATCAGAACTGAAGGTACGGGTTGAAATCCTCGGCCCGGCCCCCTCCCCCATCTACCGTCTGCGCAATCGTTTTCGCCGCCAGATCCTGCTAAAGGGCGCCAACCGCAGTGACCTCCATCGATTGCTCACCTTCTGGCGGCAGCGGGCGACGGTGATTTCAACGGTCCGTATTTCCGTCGACATTGATCCGGTTGACATGATGTAAACAGGCAGGACACCGAAGACAACCGACTGGAGAGGGCAAGAGCTGTTCAGCGTTGTTTTTTGCTGCACCAAAGCCAGTTACGAACGAGATTAATTAAATCGGGTTGCGCTTCCGCTATCATCTGATAGAATACCCACGTGAACACATCAACGGCACGCGAGGACTACATGCCTGAAAACAGACCGCTGTCGTACTCTGACATATCACTTTTGTACGTCGAGGACGATGCCGCTACCCGTGAGCAGGTTTCGCGCATCCTTAGCGCACGGGGCTACCGGATGACCGTCGCAGAAAACGGCGAGCAGGGGCTGGCATTTTTTCGCGAGCAGCCCGCTGATATTGTTCTGACCGACATCATGATGCCACGGCTAAACGGTCTTGAAATGGCTCGTGCACTGCGTGCGCTGTCACCAGAAATCCAGATTACCTGCATGACCGCCTTTAGCGACACCAGCTACCTGATCGAATCCATCGAAATCGGCATTAACCAGTTCGTGCTCAAACCGGTTGAATTCAATAGCCTGTTCACCGCCCTGGACCGCTGCCAGAAGATGGTCGAGCTTGATCGCCGTCAACGCCGACTGGAAGCAGAAAATATCCAGATAAAGAAGATTGAGGCGATTAGCATCCTCGCCGGCGGCATGGCCCATGACTTCAACAACCTGCTGCAGGTTATCTTGGGGTACGTCTCGTTGGCCCGCATGAATGCGGAACCGGGGAGCAAAATAGAGTCACTGCTGGCCGTTGTCGAAAGCACCTCCGAGACCGCCCGTGAACTTGGCAAGCGTCTGTTGATGCTGGCCAGTGGCGGTGATGTGCTCATGCTGCCAACGAATCTTGAGCACCTACTCCAGTCTGGGGCCGCTGCCGAATTACGTATGACCGCCATCAAGCAGATCGTCGACCTGCCTGGCAACCTCCCCCCGGTCCTGCTCGATACGGGCCAGATTCAGCAGGTGATTACCAACCTTGTCGTCAATGCCCGGGAAGCCATGCCAGATGGGGGCTTGCTGCACATTTCCGCATCAACCTCGACCCTGCCGGTAATCAATGTTTTTGGACTGCCTCAAGGTGACTACCTGCAGGTGGTTTTTGAGGACACGGGGATCGGGATCACACCTGAAAACCTGCCGAAGATTTTTGATCCCTATTTCAGCACGAAAGAGATGGGCTCCCAGAAAGGGATGGGGCTCGGTCTGGCACTAAGCTATGCCATTATCAAGCACCATCGCGGTCATATACATGCCGAATCGAGGCCGGGAGAGGGGACCCGGATCCATATCTACCTGCCGGTATACCATTAAACGGGTGATCACCCAGAGCCACCTGTTGCGCGTTTGTATAGCTTGAAGATCACCAGCTCCCAGAGCGGACTCTGTCATTTCACTTCAATCGGTACATCTGATAAAATGCCCCTCGCAACATAACGTTACCTACTATGGACTTTGTTCTATGCATCACAGCGGAATTTACGAAGAAGAAATAGCCGGCAAAGCCTACGACAGAGCCCTATTAAAGCGCTTTGCGCGCTACGTGGTTCCCTACAGGCTTTCGATCACTGTCGTACTGCTGATACTGCCGCTGGTGGCAGCCTGCCGGTTGGCGCAACCCTGGGTTATCAAGCTCGCCATCGACAGCCACATCACCACAGGAAGATTGGCCGGACTGGAAAGCCTGGCACTCGGATTTCTCGGCATCCTGCTAATCGAGTCACTGCTTTCCTTTCTGGAGGTGTACCTGCTGCAGTCGGTCGGACAGCGGGTCATGTCGGACATGCGTTCGGAACTGTACCGTCACGTCATGCACCTGCCGGTTTCCTGGTTTGACCGAGTACCGACCGGAAGCGCGGTCACCCGAATGACCAGTGATATCGAGGTATTGGGCGAAATGTTTGCCTCGGGTATCATTACCATCATCGGTGACATCCTGCTGTTGATCGGCATCATCTCCGTCATGCTCTGGATGAACCAGAAACTGTCGCTCGTGACATTTTCCATATTGCCGGTTCTGCTCTATGTCGCCTATACCTTCCGGCGCCGCATGAGAAAATCATTTCGGGAGGTGCGTGCCCGACTCGGGAGCCTGAATGCCTTCCTCAACGAATGCATCTCCGGTATCAGTATCATTCAGATCTTCAACCGCGAGCGGGATGAAGAGCGCCGCTTCAGCCTTCTCAACGCGTCGTATCGCGATGCCAATACGCCGGTCATCTTCTGGGATGCGTCTCTGTACGCACTGGTTGAGGCGCTCTCATCAATTGCGGTGGCGTTGATCATCTGGTACGGCGGCGGTGAGATTCTGAGTGGCGCAGTAACGTTCGGCGTGCTGGTCGCGTTCATTCAGTATATCGAAAAGTTCTTCGCTCCCATCCGCGACCTTTCGGCAAAATATTCGGTCATGCAGGGGGCGATGGCATCACTGGAGAGAATATTTGCGCTGTTGGATACACCACCCCTCTCCGAGAGGCAAGAGTCACGTGGCAAGGCACACAAAAAGGCGGCAGATCTTCCCCTGGCCCCGTTAATTGAATTCCGGGATGTATCGTTTTCCTATCAGCCAGGCAACGACATACTGAGCGGCTTCAACCTTACGGTGCAACGCGGCGAGCGGATAGCCATCGTGGGAGAAAGCGGCGGCGGTAAAACGACCATCACCCGGCTGCTGACACGTATGTATGAAATCGAGCGAGGCAGCATTCTGTTGCAGGGGGTGGATATGAGAGAACTCGACCTGGCACAGGTACGCCGCCGGGTTGGCGTTGTCCTTCAGGACCCCTGTCTGTTTGCCGGGAGCATCGAGTTCAACATCAGCCTGGGGGACGAACAAGCCCGGCAGCGCGTTCACCAGGCAGCGGCAGCGGTCGGAGCTGACCGTTTTATCAACCGGTTGCGAAACGGCTATGAAGAAGAGGTGCGGGAACGGGGGAGCAACTTCTCCGTCGGCGAGAAGCAATTGATCTCGTTTGCCCGCGCCGTCGCCTTTGACCCGGAGATACTCGTGCTGGATGAGGCCACCGCCAGCATTGACAGCGCTTCAGAGCAGATAATTCAGGAAGGGATCAAGGGGATGATGCGGGGGAGAACCTCGCTGGTCATCGCCCATCGCCTCTCCACGATTCAGGATGCAGACCGCATCGTCACAATCCAGCACGGAATCAAGGTGGAAGAGGGTACGCACGAAGAGCTGATGCGGACGGGCGGGATATATTCCCGTCTGCACCGGTTGCAGTTCAGCGAAATGTAAACACAATCCCGGCTCAACTGATATTGCATCTGCCGTGAGAAGCTGATACCTTGTTTCAATCAACGTTTAGGAGCCCACCATGTGCACAACCTGCGGATGTCCCTCGACAGACCATACCCACGACCACGATCATGGTCACACTCACAGCCATGAGGGCTCTCATGAGCACTCCCACGAAGACAAGCATTCCCACCAGCATGGCACTGTATCCGGAACGCGGACGACCATCACCATCGAAGAAGATATCCTGAGCAAAAACAACCGCCTGGCGGGTTTTAACCGCGCCCTGTTCAAGGAAAAGGGGATTTTTGTCCTGAATCTGGTCAGTTCACCCGGATCCGGCAAGACTACCCTGCTGGAACGTACCTTGCGGGACCTGTCGCACCAGCTGCGCTTCGCCGTCATCGAAGGTGACCAGCAGACCGACAACGACGCCCGGCGCATCGCCGCGACCGGAGTCCCGGTGCGCCAGATCAATACCGGTGCCGGATGCCATCTGGATGCCCATATGATCATGCACGGCACCGACAACTTTGACCTGGACAATCTGGATATACTGCTGATTGAAAATGTCGGCAACCTTGTCTGTCCTGCCGCCTTTGACCTGGGAGAGCGCCACAAGGTCGTCGTTCTTTCCGTCACCGAGGGTGAAGACAAGCCGCTCAAATACCCACAGATGTTCCACAACTCGACCGTCATGCTGCTCAACAAGACTGACCTGCTGCCACATACTGATTTTGATGTTGAAAAATGCAAGGAGTATGCGCGCCGTGTCAATCCGGGGATCATCATCTTTGAAGTATCGGCCAGAGATGGCGAAGGGATGCAGTCATGGTACCAGTGGCTGACCAACGGGACAGGCCACTGACACACCGTCGGCGACACACGATCCAGGGAATCGTCCAAGGGGTCGGTTTCCGCCCGTTCGTGTTCCGGATCGCTCATGAGCAGAATCTGACCGGCTGGGTGCGCAACACTCCTGCCGGTGTCGAGATCGAGATTCAGGGGAGCGATGCCGGGCTCCTCTCCTTTGAATATGCACTCGAGAACAGACTCCCCCCCTTGTCGCAGGTAACCTCTCATACCCGTGCGGATATACCCGTTGAGAACGACACCACGTTCACGATACTCCCGAGCGGCACGGGGACGGTCGACATTCAGATCGCCCCCGATTCCGCCCTCTGCCCCGACTGCCTCCGGGAGCTGTTCGACCCGAACGACCGACGCTTCCGCTATCCGTTCATAACCTGCACGAACTGCGGCCCTCGCTACAGCATCATCACCGGCATCCCCTACGACCGCCCCAACACAACCATGGCCGCTTTTCCGCTCTGCCCCGACTGTCAGCGCGAATACCGGGACCCGCTTGACCGGCGCTTCCATGCCCAGCCGATCGCCTGCCACGCCTGCGGTCCTCAGGTACGCCTGCTGAGCTACTCCGGTGAGAAGCTTGCCGCACGTGACGGTGCGGTGGCACAGGCCATAGAACTGCTTAAAAAGGGCGCAATTCTTGCGATAAAGGGGATCGGCGGTTACCATCTGGCGGTCGATGCCTGCAACCATGGTGCAGTACAACGGTTGCGGGAGCGGAAGGTACGTGATGAAAAACCGTTCGCCGTCATGGCACCCTCCCTTGAAGCGGCCCGGGAACTGGCACAGATGAACCGTATGGAAGAGCAGCTGATGATCTCTCCGGAAGCGCCGATCGTCATCGTCAAAAAACGCCCCAACACACCCCTTTCAGCGCTGATTGCGCCCCATAACGGCTGGCTTGGCCTGATGCTGCCGTATGCGCCGCTGCATCATCTGCTCATGCACTGCGGCGTTACGGCTCTCGTCATGACCAGCGGCAACATATCCGATGAGCCGGTGGCCTTTGAAGACGGTGAGGCGCTGCAGCGCCTGGCCGGAATAGCCGACTATTTCCTGCTCCATGACCGGCCGATTCATATACGCTGCGATGATTCGGTGATGCGCGTGTTCCAGGGGAGACCGCTACTTTATCGCCGTGCCCGAGGATATGCGCCACGGGGCATCACACTCCCCTTCGCGGTGCAGCCGCTGCTGGCAGCAGGGGCCGAGCTGAAGAGCGCCATCTGCATTGCGGATGGCGATCGCGCCGTGCTCAGCCAGCATATCGGCGATCTTCAGAATCAGGCGACGTTTGACTCGTTCAGCCATACTGTCACGCATCTCTCCGGCATACTGGCGATCAAGCCGGAACTGGTCGCCTGTGATCTGCACCCGGATTATCTGTCATCCCGTTTTGCCGAAGATTCGGGTCTGCCGCTGACACACGTGCAGCACCACCATGCCCATCTGGCCTCGTGCATGGCAGAAAACGGCCTGAATGGCGACGTCATCGGCATCATATTCGACGGCACCGGGTATGGTTCTGACGGCACGATCTGGGGGGGTGAATTTCTGGTGGGTGGCTACCACGGCTATCGGCGCGCAGGACACTTCCGGCCGACTCCGATGCCGGGGGGGGATGCCGCAGTACGCGAACCGTGGCGCATGGCGATGGCCTACCTGCATCAGGCGCTTGGAGAAACGGCTTTTACGCTTGATCATCCGGTTGCCCGTATCCTTCCCGAGAAAGAACGCACCATTTTTGCCCAGATGCTACGGCGCGGGATCAATTCACCCCTGACCTCCAGTTGCGGCCGACTGTTTGACGCGGTATCGGCACTGCTCAACGTAAGACATATTGTGTCGTATGACGGCCAGGGTGCACTTGAACTTGAAGCGGCCGCAGAGACGGCTGAAGAGGAGGTCACGAGTTACCCATACACTCTCATCTTCACCCATGAGAAACCTCTCCAGTTGGACTTTTCCCCGATGTTTACCGAGATACTGGATGAAATCAACACCGGTATCCAGACGTCCGCCATTGCATATCGTTTCCACCACACCGTCGCGTCTGCCGCGACGGACGTCTGCCTGCACATCTCCGCCGCTGCCGGGCTTAATCGCGTTATTCTCTCGGGAGGCGTTTTTCAGAACCGTCTTTTGAGTGAAATGATATATACTGCCCTGACCCAAAAGGGGCTGAACGTTTTCACCCATCGCCTGGTGCCGCCCAATGACGGCGGTATCGCACTGGGACAAATTGCAATCGCAGGAAGGAGAAAGGTCTGATATGTGTCTTGCCGTTCCGATGAAAATTGTGAGTAAAGATGGCGACACTGTCGTCGCCGAAGTCGATGGTGTGCAGAAAGAAGCCAGCGTCATGCTGCTGGGCGAAGAGGTCACGGTTGGTGACTATGTTATCGTTCATGCCGGTTTTGCTATTTCAAAACTGGATGAACAATATGCCGAGGAGACCCTGAGTCTGATGCGGGAAGTGTTTTCAGCCGAGGATATGGCATGAAATTCCAGGATGAATTCAGGGATCGGGGGTTGGTGCAAAACATGGCGGCCAACATCCGCACCATGGCGGAACGCCTGACCTCTCCGGTTAACTTCATGGAGGTCTGCGGCACCCACACCATGTCGATTTACCAGTACGGCATCCGGACACTGCTCCCAGAAAATGTCCGGCTGGTCTCCGGCCCCGGCTGCCCGGTCTGCGTCACCCCGATCGGGTACGTCGATAAGGCACTGGCCTGTACCGCCGACCCGAACATCATCGTCGCCACCTTTGGCGACATGCTGCGCGTTCCCGGCAGTAGTTCTTCCCTGATGGAAAAGCGGGCCGGCGGCGCCGACATCCGCATTGTCTACTCCCCCCTTGACGCGGTTTCACTGGCGAAAAACAATCCGGAGCGCAGGGTGGTTTTTCTGGGGGTCGGGTTCGAGACAACCGCCCCGACAATCGCCGCCAGCATCCTCGAAGCGGCCCGACTGGAGTTAAAAAACTACTGCGTGCTCGCTGCGCACAAAACCATGCCGGTACCAATGGAGGTTTTGTCTGCTGATCCGGAACTTACCCTCAGTGGGTACCTCTGCCCTGCCCATGTCAGTACAGTCATCGGTGCAAACGCATATAAACCGCTGGCGGAGAAGTACCATATCCCCTGCGTCGTGACCGGCTTTGAACCGGCCGACGTCATGCAGGGAATCGAGATGCTCCTGGCCCAGACCCTGCACAATGAGAGCAGGGTTGAGATACAGTATAGCCGTGCAGTTTCCTGGGGAGGGAATCCAAAGGCGCAGGCCATTCTCCACCAGCTTTTTGAACCGTGTGACGCGGTCTGGCGCGGTCTGGGCGTTCTGCCCGGCAGCGGCTTGGCCATCAGATCTGCGTATGCGGATTTTGATGCCGAACGGATTCTGGCTCTGGATGTCCCGGATGCCGTCGAAAACCCGGCCTGCCTCTGCGGTGACGTACTGAAAGGTAAGCTGACACCGTTTAATTGCCCGCTCTTTTCCACGCTCTGCACACCTGAAACACCAGTCGGTGCCTGTATGGTTTCCAGTGAAGGAACCTGCGCGGCAGCCTATAAATACGGGAGATAACATCATGTTTGCGATGCAGGATTTACGCGACCATTATCGCTTCACAGACCAGGATGCCGAACTGCTCCTGTCACTGCAGCCACTGGCGGAACAGAATCAGGAACGCTTCTCTTTAGAGTTCTACGACTATCTCTATAGCCTCCCGGAAACCGCCAGAATTCTCAACAACAGCAACCGCGCCCGCTTACGTGAAATGCATGGCAGCTGGTTCATGTCTCTCTTCACCGGGATTTATGACAATCACTACATGAACCACCTGAGCCGCATCGGCCACGCCCATGTCAAGGTCGGCCTCAGCGTCCACTTTGTCAATGCGGCCATGAACCAGATCCGCCACTTCCTGCTCGGCCTGATAGATGACAATTATTCTGATCGCGAGCATCGCCGTCTGTTACGTGAAGCGGTTGAAAAAATGCTCGACATGAACCTCGATGTGATGAGCACCTCATACCGCGAAGAGGAGATGAAAAAGGTTTTTGTATCGCGCAAGGTCGAGTCATTCCTGATCAAGGCCACTGAACGCTTCACCTACGGCCTAAATCTGGCTCTGGTGCTGGCGCTTGCCGGTGTCTCCCTTTCGGTTGTCACCCTCTTTGTCTGGGATATTCTGCATATTTTCAGAGGCGATATGGAGAAGGGTATTCTCTCGGCGCTTGGATCGCTGCTGATCCTCTGGATGATGATTGAGCTGATGGACAACGAGATAAAGAATCTCAAAGGGGGCAAATTCAACATCCTGGTTTTCATCGGTGTCATAATTGTCGCCATGATTCGCGAGATACTTATCTCTACCCTGCGCAAAGACGACCTCACCACCCAGGCGTTTCTGGCCGGCACCCTGTTGGTGCTCGGAATCGTCTACTACCTGGTATCAATCGCTCAGAGAGAGCATCCAAACGCTTGACGATGGGCTCCTTCACCCACATTCTGGCCGGTTTTTCACTCGGTTTTCGTCACCGCCACGAGTTGCGGCGGCTGCTTGACACCACCCAGCCCAATTCCAGCATCCTGGAGCTTGACCCCGAGGAGCTGATCTCATCAGGGTTCGCAGCCCTGGCTCTTGACTTTGACGGTGTTCTGGCAGGGCACGGTGCACTCGTCCCGCTTCCGGAGGCGGTCGCATGGATGAAGCGCTGCGAAGCGCTCTTCGGCGGTGAGCGGATTTTTATCCTCTCCAATAAGCCGACCGACGCACGCAGGCAATGGTTTGCCGAAAATTTTCCCGCCATGCGCTTCATTTCCGGCGTCCGCAAAAAACCGTATCCCGATGGCCTCTATAAGACAGGGGAACTCGCCGTAGTTCCCCTGTCTTCAATCATGATGGTCGATGATCGTCTGCTGACCGGATGTCTGGCCGCGCTGGTCGCCGGCGCCACCCCCTGCTACATCCGCCGCCCGTACGTCTCGTTCCATCACCGTCCTGTTGCCGAGTTGTTCTTCTGGTTATTGAGAGCAGTGGAACGGGTGCTCGTGCGAATAATTTAAATTTCCCGACAACCGAGACGCCCCAACGGCGCGTCTCTACAAAACCAGCACATTACAACCGTAAACCGAGTAGAAACGTGCCGCTGCCACGTATCCGCCGCCCGTATGTCTCGTTCAATCACCGTCCTGTTGCCGAGTTGTTTTTCTGGTTATTGAGAGCAGTGGAACGGGTGCTCGTGCGAATAATTTAAAATCCCCGACAACCGAGACGCCCCAACGGCGCGTCTCTACAAAACCAGCACATTACAACCGTAAACCGAGTAGAAACGTGCCGCTGCCACGTCTCTGTGTAAAGATCAGCCCGGTTCATCCCCGCTCGTGCGGGGAACAGTTGATACCGCGCTTGATGGCGGCAATGGTGTACGGTTCATCCCCGCTCGTGCGGGGAACAGATCTGCTCGGTGCTATAACCGCCGGGGAAAACCGGTTCATCCCCGCTCGTGCGGGGAACAGGCGTGATCGCGTACCGATTGCCCTGGATGCTGCGGTTCATCCCCGTTCGTGCGGGGAACAGGGGGAACAAGCGTCAAAAGCATTACATCCGGACGGTTCATCCCCGCTCGTGCGGGGAACAGGATGCCATCTATCTCTTTTTCACGCATTAACACGGTTCATCCCCGCTCGTGCGGGGAACAGAGGCGTGGCTCCAGGATCCCCGTTGTACTCAGCGGTTCATCCCCGCTCGTGCGGGGAACAGCAACAAAATTCAATCACTAATTAATTAGGGGGCGGTTCATCCCCGCTCGTGCGGGGAACAGATATATTCATCCTGCAGCCAGGAGATAAACTGCGGTTCATCCCCGCTCGTGCGGGGAACAGCCGCTCATTATCACAGGGCCAGCAATCACAATCGGTTCATCCCCGCTCGTGCGGGGAACAGGCGGCAGCGCGGCACTGATCGGAGGCACATACCGGTTCATCCCCGCTCGTGCGGGGAACAGGCAATAAAAATACAGGGTTCGGAGTGCGTAGCCGGTTCATCCCCGCTCGTGCGGGGAACAGCTCTCCCTAAAATCGGAAAAGGCATGAAGGAGCGGTTCATCCCCGCTCGTGCGGGGAACAGCTTGACCCATTCTGCGCCTGAAGCGGCGGAGGCGGTTCATCCCCGCTCGTGCGGGGAACAGATTGATAATACTCCACAATTCATTCATGGATTCGGTTCATCCCCGCTCGTGCGGGGAACAGAACCAGATCGTGACGCTGAATGATCTGAGTGCCGGTTCATCCCCGCTCGTGCGGGGAACAGTCCAGCTTGTTCAATGCAATAGATCTTTCGTCCGGTTCATCCCCGCTCGTGCGGGGAACAGGCGAGCAGAAACAAACATGGCAAGCGTGCCTGCGGTTCATCCCCGCTCGTGCGGGGAACAGTGGTACTGTCATGGCGACTCCTTATATTAGACCGGTTCATCCCCGCTCGTGCGGGGAACAGGTTTCAGACTGGTGAGCAGACTGCCGTACTGGCGGTTCATCCCCGCTCGTGCGGGGAACAGAGCCTCTGCGTTTCGTGGCACCAATCCAATAGCGGTTCATCCCCGCTCGTGCGGGGAACAGTTATGCAAAATCTGACGAGAGCGTGGAGTTACCAGTTCATCCCCGCTCGTGCGGGGAACAGGTTAATTCGATGGTCTGGGCGAACTGACCCGTGCGGTTCATCCCCGCTCGTGCGGGGAACAGCGGCGATGTTCGGCACTGCTGGTGTCCCGGTGCGGTTCATCCCCGCTCGTGCGGGGAACAGAGCAGAGCGTAGGGAGTTTGGGTACCATCGGCCGGTTCATCCCCGCTCGTGCGGGGAACAGGTCGCAGAAATAGCCAAAACGATCTACGACAACGGTTCATCCCCGCTCGTGCGGGGAACAGTCGACCAATATGCGACCACTTGTCAGCGACATCGGTTCATCCCCGCTCGTGCGGGGAACAGAATCAATGACGTTCGAAACAATAAAAGCATGACGGTTCATCCCCGCTCGTGCGGGGAACAGTCGATGACAATATTAAGGGCGCGATTACAGCTCGGTTCATCCCCGCTCGTGCGGGGAACAGTGCCAACATGCGCTACCCGCATCAAACGCGAGCGGTTCATCCCCGCTCGTGCGGGGAACAGTATTGTAGTCTTGCCAATCAACACTGCTATTACGGTTCATCCCCGCTCGTGCGGGGAACAGCCCAGTAGAAGCTATTCCGCCTTATGAGTGCGCGGTTCATCCCCGCTCGTGCGGGGAACAGAAGCAATGGCCGGAATTTATGGTTGCATAGCTCGGTTCATCCCCGCTCGTGCGGGGAACAGGTAATCCCAATAGTCCAAGGTGCGGCGATAGACGGTTCATCCCCGCTCGTGCGGGGAACAGAATGTCGAAATCTTGCTGGCTCATTATTACTCCGGTTCATCCCCGCTCGTGCGGGGAACAGGGGTAGTGCAGGAGGAATTTAACCGGATGAAATGGTTCATCCCCGCTCGTGCGGGGAACAGCGGATACCCCCGGTACAGTATCCCCGTCAAAACGGTTCATCCCCGCTCGTGCGGGGAACAGTTCCCGGTCGGCCTGGTCTTTCAAAAGGCCATCGGTTCATCCCCGCTCGTGCGGGGAACAGTAGAGCGCCGGGGTCTGGCTGTCGTTGTTGAGCGGTTCATCCCCGCTCGTGCGGGGAACAGATCGACCTCGGCGTGCATCTCGCGGTCATCGGCGGTTCATCCCCGCTCGTGCGGGGAACAGCTCAATACCTCCCTTATTTTATACGGCGACATCGGTTCATCCCCGCTCGTGCGGGGAACAGTCAGAGTGAGGTGAACGAGATCGAGACGTCATCGGTTCATCCCCGCTCGTGCGGGGAACAGACCGCCTGGAGCGTAATATTTCGGCCATTCAACGGTTCATCCCCGCTCGTGCGGGGAACAGCATAACTCCCCCTTTTTATTGAACCTCGATAACGGTTCATCCCCGCTCGTGCGGGGAACAGTGTGTTCTTGGCGTAGGTCATTATCAAGGTTGCGGTTCATCCCCGCTCGTGCGGGGAACAGTTACTGTTGTTCCGCTTCTGCTTAATAATTTCCGGTTCATCCCCGCTCGTGCGGGGAACAGATTGCCGGTTATTTGAAAAGGGGCGAAGGTCACGGTTCATCCCCGCTCGTGCGGGGAACAGCTTAATTTTAATTTTACTGCTGTGCGCCTCTCCGGTTCATCCCCGCTCGTGCGGGGAACAGAAAACTTTGTCAGCTACGATATCGAAGCCGACCGGTTCATCCCCGCTCGTGCGGGGAACAGGACCTCACTAAATGCAAGAGAGTGTGTGAGTCCGGTTCATCCCCGCTCGTGCGGGGAACAGGCCGACATGGTGACAATGACAATCAATGCTGCCGGTTCATCCCCGCTCGTGCGGGGAACAGTGACGCCTGCATGGCCGATTGCCCTTTAAGTGCGGTTCATCCCCGCTCGTGCGGGGAACAGTCTGATTGGGCCTCAACGCATGGCCATGACGGCGGTTCATCCCCGCTCGTGCGGGGAACAGCGTATGATCTCGATTTTCTTTCTTTTTTAGATCGGTTCATCCCCGCTCGTGCGGGGAACAGCGCTTATCATTGCAAGCAGGATATCAAAAAAACGGTTCATCCCCGCTCGTGCGGGGAACAGTTCATGGGTCATTTTGCACCCCGTAAATAAGACGGTTCATCCCCGCTCGTGCGGGGAACAGGAATATAAGTCATCAATTAATTTATCTATTTGCGGTTCATCCCCGCTCGTGCGGGGAACAGGTTGCTCATATTATATTTAATGACGGTTTCAACGGTTCATCCCCGCTCGTGCGGGGAACAGCAAATATGGAAGACGGGCCTTGGGATATGTTACGGTTCATCCCCGCTCGTGCGGGGAACAGAGGATATTTTGAAGGGTCAGCAGAAGCGAGAGCGGTTCATCCCCGCTCGTGCGGGGAACAGTTTCCGATCCTAATGGGCCTGCTCCTTCTGCACGGTTCATCCCCGCTCGTGCGGGGAACAGGGCAGGATGCCTGTTTAACTGCTGGCCTGAATCGGTTCATCCCCGCTCGTGCGGGGAACAGATTCTATTCGTTGCTTACTTTGCGTTCTCTTGCGGTTCATCCCCGCTCGTGCGGGGAACAGTATTGATTACAATGCACAACTATACACTATAACGGTTCATCCCCGCTCGTGCGGGGAACAGGGTTTTTTTACAGTTCGTGGGCAGATGTAATACGGTTCATCCCCGCTCGTGCGGGGAACAGCTTTTAAAATGAGTGCTGGAACTTATACCAACCGGTTCATCCCCGCTCGTGCGGGGAACAGCGTCAGCAATATGGCCTGTTTCGCAGTTACTTCGGTTCATCCCCGCTCGTGCGGGGAACAGGGCTTGTGATTCAACCCTGACCGACTCAATTTCGGTTCATCCCCGCTCGTGCGGGGAACAGACGCCGCTGCAACGCTACATCCTCACCGACCACGGTTCATCCCCGCTCGTGCGGGGAACAGATTCATAGGTAACAGGCATTATTGTTCTCCGTCGGTTCATCCCCGCTCGTGCGGGGAACAGCACTGTTGTCCATCTTGGGTTCTCTCGCCACTCGGTTCATCCCCGCTCGTGCGGGGAACAGAGATGACCCAACATGGAACACTGCTGAAACATCGGTTCATCCCCGCTCGTGCGGGGAACAGCTTACAAGTTCACCAGCAATAAAGGCACGTTTCGGTTCATCCCCGCTCGTGCGGGGAACAGTCTGAAAGGAACGAACCATAGAAACAAGAGGGCGGTTCATCCCCGCTCGTGCGGGGAACAGCACACCAGTTGAACAAAAGTTACCTAGTCCACCGGTTCATCCCCGCTCGTGCGGGGAACAGGTAGGGGAAACTGTCACTGGTGATGTTGCGGCCGGTTCATCCCCGCTCGTGCGGGGAACAGATTTGTCTGAAAGGGGCAGCAATGGGATACATCGGTTCATCCCCGCTCGTGCGGGGAACAGTTTATCGAGTACCATTGCATAAGCCTTTCTGACGGTTCATCCCCGCTCGTGCGGGGAACAGGTGTCGATCTTTGCCCCGGTATCCTTGAACATCGGTTCATCCCCGCTCGTGCGGGGAACAGTGGTTGCCGACAACATCGCAGAAACCGAGCGCCGGTTCATCCCCGCTCGTGCGGGGAACAGTTCTCTTCTTCTCTTGTCACCTTCAGCCACAACGGTTCATCCCCGCTCGTGCGGGGAACAGTCAGTTCCCATGTTCACGGCCATATCAAATACCGGTTCATCCCCGCTCGTGCGGGGAACAGCGATGCCATGATGAAAGCAAGAGAGTGACAAACGGTTCATCCCCGCTCGTGCGGGGAACAGCAACTGTGACGCAGTGTGTGATGTGTGATAACCGGTTCATCCCCGCTCGTGCGGGGAACAGGTACTGTGTGGGATGCAATCGGGAATATCAAACGGTTCATCCCCGCTCGTGCGGGGAACAGTATTGACAAAGTCTTTGCCATGATAGCTCTGGCGGTTCATCCCCGCTCGTGCGGGGAACAGATACGATTGTAAATCAACCCCCTGACTATGTGCGGTTCATCCCCGCTCGTGCGGGGAACAGCGTCATCTCCCTGCTGGAACCTTTTTAATCCGCGGTTCATCCCCGCTCGTGCGGGGAACAGCATATTGGCGCTGTGACGAGTCGGATCATTTACGGTTCATCCCCGCTCGTGCGGGGAACAGCTCCCTGTCCATTCGCGTCCTAATCAACCCGCCGGTTCATCCCCGCTCGTGCGGGGAACAGAAAAGCCCTACTTTGTTGCTGTAGCGGAATCCCGGTTCATCCCCGCTCGTGCGGGGAACAGTTTTATGCTGCCATTTTCTGCTGCATTGATTCCGGTTCATCCCCGCTCGTGCGGGGAACAGAAGACACCGACGAATCTAAGCCAGTCGTGAACCGGTTCATCCCCGCTCGTGCGGGGAACAGTATCCGTGGGTTTTAACAACATCGAAAAAAGACGGTTCATCCCCGCTCGTGCGGGGAACAGAAAAGCTGATACTATTTCTTGATTCACCGTGGCGGTTCATCCCCGCTCGTGCGGGGAACAGCTGCCCGATGTAATCAGGGTGTGGTATGCCGACGGTTCATCCCCGCTCGTGCGGGGAACAGGCCATTCAAAACGCTTCCCATGATTTTAAATGCGGTTCATCCCCGCTCGTGCGGGGAACAGTTGCATTGCAGCAGGAGAAGCGGCAATAGTTACGGTTCATCCCCGCTCGTGCGGGGAACAGTATCCGTGGGTTTTAACAACATCGAAAAAAGACGGTTCATCCCCGCTCGTGCGGGGAACAGTATAAAATGAATATGGCCGTCTTACACTACGCCGGTTCATCCCCGCTCGTGCGGGGAACAGTGGGTTAATGACGCTTCAGTTCTTCAAGTGGCCGGTTCATCCCCGCTCGTGCGGGGAACAGCTGCAGGCTGGTTACGGCCGGACTGCCACCGTCGGTTCATCCCCGCTCGTGCGGGGAACAGATAGGAGGTTTTACGAGGGCGCGGCTTTCCCGCTGGTTCATCCCCGCTCGTGCGGGGAACAGGAATGGTTATTTCGTTGGCTCTGGCCAAATTGCGGTTCATCCCCGCTCGTGCGGGGAACAGATCCTACGATCAGGGACTGACCGCTACCGAAGCGGTTCATCCCCGCTCGTGCGGGGAACAGCCCTGCAACCTGCGCGGTACGTTCCCCGCCGGCGGTTCATCCCCGCTCGTGCGGGGAACAGATAGACTGCATACATCTGGCCGCTAACTATCTCGGTTCATCCCCGCTCGTGCGGGGAACAGTAACCGCCGCCCGTAAGGCGAAGGGAATGACGCGGTTCATCCCCGCTCGTGCGGGGAACAGCAGATCGTGGATGCGGAACGGGCGATGGAAATCGGTTCATCCCCGCTCGTGCGGGGAACAGTACTCTCTGGGGAGTTCGGCTCCGTTAAAATACGGTTCATCCCCGCTCGTGCGGGGAACAGACCAGTTCCGCGCGGATGTCAGCGATAAATATCGGTTCATCCCCGCTCGTGCGGGGAACAGCAGCTAATGGATATATTAAATTCCCATCATGGCGGTTCATCCCCGCTCGTGCGGGGAACAGCGCAGGTTTCCAGTGAGAAAAAATTTCTTTGCCGGTTCATCCCCGCTCGTGCGGGGAACAGATCTGGCGTTTACGGGGCATTGCGTTCCCTCTCGGTTCATCCCCGCTCGTGCGGGGAACAGACGGCCGGAGGCACTGAAGCGTTTAATGACGCCGGTTCATCCCCGCTCGTGCGGGGAACAGGTATGACTCTCTGGCTGTGTTTTCTGCGGCCGCGGTTCATCCCCGCTCGTGCGGGGAACAGATGCGTATTATCGGGGGCGACTTCATGGGTTTCGGTTCATCCCCGCTCGTGCGGGGAACAGAGATTAAATGGGTATGTCGTTGACATGAGACCCGGTTCATCCCCGCTCGTGCGGGGAACAGGTCTCGCTCCTACCTGGGCACACATCGTCGGGCGGTTCATCCCCGCTCGTGCGGGGAACAGGCAAACCGTCACGAGGCTGTAGCCAACTATTACGGTTCATCCCCGCTCGTGCGGGGAACAGTGGAGTAACAACATTATCAAATTTATGTTGTACGGTTCATCCCCGCTCGTGCGGGGAACAGAAGGTTGTCATGGGTGCAGAGGCCGCAACTGCCGGTTCATCCCCGCTCGTGCGGGGAACAGATATTCGCACCAGCTCCCATCCCTGCATAACGCGGTTCATCCCCGCTCGTGCGGGGAACAGCTCAGTTCAATGATTTTATTAAGCGTTTCAGGCGGTTCATCCCCGCTCGTGCGGGGAACAGCCCCACCACCCGCGAGGCGGGAGGCGAGGGGTCGGTTCATCCCCGCTCGTGCGGGGAACAGTATCATCATCGTTCCCGCTATTGTGTTTAGTGCGGTTCATCCCCGCTCGTGCGGGGAACAGAACGTCCGAAAGTCCCACATCGTGTCCCTACCCGGTTCATCCCCGCTCGTGCGGGGAACAGTTGCCTCACTTCCTGACAAAGAGGGTGTTGAGCGGTTCATCCCCGCTCGTGCGGGGAACAGATAGCATTCAGGCCACAGAGAGCCCGGAGGCCCGGTTCATCCCCGCTCGTGCGGGGAACAGGGAATGAGAGTGCGGCAGCAGCCATTCAACCCCGGTTCATCCCCGCTCGTGCGGGGAACAGAAGCGGTTTGGTCGGATATACCTGTTTGAATATGGTTCATCCCCGCTCGTGCGGGGAACAGGCCCGATACGAAGCAGCAGCATTCATAACGTACGGTTCATCCCCGCTCGTGCGGGGAACAGCGAATATAGACATCGCCAATAGACAATGAACGCGGTTCATCCCCGCTCGTGCGGGGAACAGCCCATAATTTTTCCGACATCAAGGCGGCAATGCGGTTCATCCCCGCTCGTGCGGGGAACAGTAGTGGACGCTGACACCCTTGGAGAGGTTACCCGGTTCATCCCCGCTCGTGCGGGGAACAGACGATCGCATCATAGACCTTGGAGTTGTAGAGCGGTTCATCCCCGCTCGTGCGGGGAACAGGCCACAGAACGGGCAGGGAAGCAAATCAATCTCGGTTCATCCCCGCTCGTGCGGGGAACAGCAGCCGCGCACTCTATGGACGGTTTCAACTTCCGGTTCATCCCCGCTCGTGCGGGGAACAGGACCTGGCTAACCGTTGCGGGGCAAATCGTGGCGGTTCATCCCCGCTCGTGCGGGGAACAGTGCGAGATCATCGTCGTGGCCGTTGTTGGTTTCGGTTCATCCCCGCTCGTGCGGGGAACAGCCTTCGTTTTTGACTGCGGAAAAGCCTACCTTCGGTTCATCCCCGCTCGTGCGGGGAACAGTATCAAATTTTACATCTGTCCTCATTACAAATCGGTTCATCCCCGCTCGTGCGGGGAACAGATGGCGAAAATGGCTGGCATCCCCATTTTCATCGGTTCATCCCCGCTCGTGCGGGGAACAGACTTCTTCTACTTCCTCAAAATCATTGAGCAATTTACACATTAAAATTTGTACCGATTTT
>JGI24147J20444_1000714_pt1 | contig 18906 bp, 14 predicted proteins | sample BarGraIncub1133A_FD_20444 | JGI IMG/M metagenome (IMG submission 20444) | reverse complement strand
GCACTCTGCTTCGTCTGCCACAAGGATATCATTGCCAAACCATTTCAGCATGGCCCAGCCGCTGTCGGCGACTGCCTGGCCTGCCATCTTCCCCATGACTCAAAATACCCTTCGCTGCTCAATGTGAGCAAAGAAGCCCTTTGCGCCAAGTGTCATGTGGAGCGTCGTAAGGCTGCGCGCATGCATGATCAGTTTGCGGAGAAAGGTATGGCCTGCGTAAGCTGCCACGATCCCCATGCCGGAGACTCTTCCTATTTCCTGAAGTAGCCCATAAATTGGGAGCACTGCCGGAGACCGACTGCTTCATGATCCCAGTCCAGAGGAACAACACCATATGGCAAAGGACAGTCGCGATCATGAGGCCGGGGCGCTGTTTGTTGTCAAGTGCCCTGGCAACTGTTGGCGTGACAATGCTTCATTCACCTGCCCTGGCGGCCCCACGGTTCACCCTGCTAAGCGTGAATGACCTGCGCCAGTTTGTAGCCGTTAGCTATAACTATCAGGACAGTCTGAATGAATACGGGAATCGAACAATCAGCTCGTCCCACCACGGTTTCAGCGAAGCCTACTCCATCAGCGCCGGGTATTCCATACTGCACCCCCGCCTTCTACGTGGTGATGCGACCGTCAGCCTGGTTTCCAATCAGGAGTTGTCCAGCAATACCAGCGAAGGAAACGCTTCGGGCGGAAATAACCGCATCTCCTACAGCGTCAATGGCATCATACTCGACCGTAAGCCGTATCCCGTTAATTTTAACGTTCAGTCGTCGACCTTGATGATTCGGCCGGTCTTCAACCGGGCGTATACGGTAGACTCACAGGGTCAGAATGTATCATTATACATACAAAACAAGTACGTGCCGGTGACCTTTTCGTACGCGAGAAATGAGTCTACGACCACCGGACTCGACGATGACATTAAACACACTTCCCAGACAGCATCGGCAACTTTCTCCCAAAATACGGGCAATCTGAGTTCTACCAGGTTAATTCTCAGTCAGACCTTCAACCAGCAGACCCTGCTTGGAACCGGGACAACAGACCACCGCGACGAGTTCAGTGCTGACGTGGCGAACGCTCTGTACTGGGAAAACTTGCAAGGACTGCATCGCCGGCTCGACACAAAATATGCCTATCGCAATCAGAGCGGCAGCTATCCGGGATCGCAGTCTAATTTCGGCTCTACCCTCGGCTGGCAGCTCGGCAGAGCCCTCGATAGCCGGCTCACCTATTCCCAGAGCAGCAACCAGAACATACAGAGCAGCAACAACTTGAAGAATATCACCGGTTCGCTCACCCACAGATATCTCAAGTGCCTGCAAACGAATGTGGGTGGTACTTTTGCGAAAGGGAGTTACAACGATGGTTCGGATGTCAACATCTCCTGGAATGCCGGTATCGCTTATACCAAAGAGCTACCCAGGGACAGCCGTTTTTGGCTTGATTATGGGTACCAGTACATGTTGCAGGACCGTTCGCGAACGAACGTCAGCCAGAACGTGTTCGAACCGGTGACGCTCAGTTCTATATTTCCTCAATTTCTTGATCTGGCAAACCAAAATATCGATAGCAGCACGATCGCATTTTACAAAGACGCGGGGCAGACGCTCCCCTTCACCGATTTCAGTGTGGTTCTGTCCGGTGTTCAAACACGCATCCTGATCAATTCGGATCCGGGCATCCCGATTCTCTACCTGAAATACTCCTATCAACAGAATCCAAATATAAAATATTCCACCTTCGGACACTCCATTGGTGGACGTCTCAGCCTTTTAGGGGACAAGCATATCCTGCATGTCAACTACAATTGGAGCGACGTGCAGATTCTTTCCGGAGCCGACCCCAACTCAACCCTCGGCGGGAGTACACATCTTAAAGTCGGGCTGGAGAGTAAGCTCACCCCTCATACCTTGTCGCTTAATTACTCCTCCGATACGAATGTGTATCAGGACATCCAGAATATTGATGCCATCTGGACACACGCCATGCGGGTGACTAACGCATCGCTTCTGACCAAGGCAGAGGATCGCTATTCATGGTATGCTGATAAGACCAAAAATACAGCCAGTTCCCAGGGATGGGACAACACCTTCCTGCTTTCCACCGCCTACAGCCGTTTGATCCTCCAGAATGTCAATGGGACATTGACTCTCGGTTATTTCAACCTGCTGACCAGCTTAGTCAGCAGTAATAAATTCAGCCTTGAGCTTAGTCTGGTGGGCAATTTCGGCAGGACGGTCATCACGCTGGATTCTTCTTCAAACTGGAGTTTTTCCTCATCCGGCTCCGCACGCAACCAATCGGTTACCCTTAATGTTCGGAGGTCTTTTTAATGATCCGTAAAATATCCCCTTGTCTTTGGCGGTTACTTTTAAGCCCGCGAGCGTGGATGCTGGGGGTTGCTTTAATGCTGGGAGTCGCCGGCTGTGCCGTTACCCCCGCGTCGCTCCAGGCGCCCATGCCTGATAAGATTGTCTGGCCCCCGCCCCCCATGAAGGCCCGTATTTCTTGGGTACAAGCCATTGCTACCCCCGCAGATGCCGGAATTCGCAAGGGGTTTTGGAAAAGAGTTGTGGACGCAGTCTTTGGTGAGGAACAGGTGCGGATTGTACGTCCCTACGGCATTCATGTTGATCGAAAAAAAAGGATCATTGTCGCCGACACCGGAGGGCGGGTCGTCCATTTCATCGACCCTGCTTCAGGTCGGTATGAACTGGTCAAAGGACCAGAGGAAAGTGCTTTTATGTCGCCCATCGGCGTGGCGGAGGATGCCGGAGAAATGGTCTATGTGACTGACTCTGGTGCAGGAAAGGTCTATCGCTTCAGCCCGGACAACCTTAACGTGATGCCATTTATCTCCGGTTTGCAGCGTCCTACCGGCATCGTCTACAGTCCCAGTACCAATCTTATCTACGTCAGCGACACCATTGCGGGACAGATCGTGGCCTTCACCACAGCGGGGAAAGAGTCTTTTCGCTTCGGAACTGCCGGCGAAAATACAGGGCAGTTCAACCGTCCTACTGACTTGTCGGTCGACGGATTGGGGCGGATCTTCGTGATAGATGCCCTGAACGGCCGGGTCCAGACATTTTCCGGCATGGGTGCCTATCTGAAAAGTTTCGGCGAACAGGGTGATGCGTCAGGTAATTTTGCCAAACCCAAGGGGATAGCCATTGACAGCGAAGGACACCTGCATATCTGCGATGCACTCTTCGATACGGTACAGATATTCGATGAAGATGGTCGGTTCCTGCTCAGTTACGGCAACAGGGGGGGCGGCAAAGGCGAACTCTGGATGCCGTCAGGGATTTTTATCCGCGATGATATGATCTACGTTGCCGATACCTACAACAACAGGATCCAGATATTCAAGTACGTTCCGGGTATGACGGGAAAATAGCATTCAGAAAGTTCTTGATTGACGAAGTACCACGCAAACGGAAAAGGGAGAGTAGCGATGTTGAACATTCCAAGGCCTGCCGCAACACTGATCGCGTCTTTGACCATGCTGATCGCTGCCTCGGGATGGGCCAGCGCGGCAGGTATACTGAACAGCAAACACAACCTGTCAGTATCGGGACCCGGTTCGATCAAGGCGTCCAGTGAAGAGCGGGTCTGTATCTTCTGCCATACGCCTCACCACGCGAATCCCTCTACGCCGCTTTGGAGCCGCCCGACGAGTACGGCCATCTATGATCTGTACGAGTCCACGACATTGGTGGCAAAGCCGGGGCAACCGAGCGGTTCTGCGCGCCTCTGTCTCAGCTGCCATGACGGGACCATTGCCCTGGGAGCCTTCTATGGCACTTCCGATTCCATCCCGATGGCGGGGGGAATTACCACCCTGCCGGCCAACCTCCCCACCAATCTGAAAACAGATCTGAGTAATGACCACCCAATTTCGTTTGCCTTTACCAATGAACTTGCCCAGTTGAATGGGCAGCTGAACCTTCCCGGCACCCTTCCCCCCAAGGTCCGGCTTGAGGAGGGGGGGATGCTCCAGTGTACCGCCTGCCATAACCCACATACGAACCCGTATGGCAAATTTCTGGTTATTGACAACGCCGCTTCCGCACTCTGCAAGACGTGTCACAACATAACCGGATGGAACGTTTCCATTCATGCCACAGACCCCAGCACGGGTGCCGGGTGTACGCTCTGCCATGCCAGCCACAATGCCGGGGGGCGCGCACGTTTGCTGAAGTTTGCCGCCGAGGAGGCTAACTGCTATCAGTGTCATTCCGCCTCAGGTGGGGCCAAGGATATACAGAGTGCCGCCAACAAGTTTTACAATCACCCCATGGGTGCAACCACGGGCATCCACGACCCTACGGAGAACCCGCTGACCGCCCAGAAGCATGTCGAATGCAGCGACTGCCACAACCCGCACCAAGCCCTGACAACATCGGCCACAGCTCCTGTAGCGCCCGGTTCACTTGCAGGGGTAAAAGGGGTTTCCAGCGCCGGGACAGTGCTCCCCTTTGCAGCCACCAATGAGTACGAGGTCTGCTTCCGCTGCCATGCCGGAAACAGTTTTTACGCCACGCAGACCGTTCTTAGGCAGATCCAGGAGCTTGATACACGTCTGGATTTTGATCCACTCAACCCCTCATTTCACCCGGTGCTAGCCATTGGCAAAGGCAACCAGGTGCCGAGTCTACGCACACAGTTCAGCACAAGCAGTATGATTTATTGCACCGACTGTCATGCTAACGATGACATCAGTCAGGCAAAGGGTCCTCACGGTTCAAACAACAAACATATTCTTGTCGCACGTTACGAAGACGATATTTACCCACTTGTCTTCAGCGAGGCCAACTATGCGCTTTGTTTCCGCTGCCACGACCAGAATGTACTGCTTGATCCAGCGAAGTCGGCCTTTCCGCTCCATCAAAGCCATGTTGTAACTAACAAAGTCCCCTGTTCGGTGTGCCATGACCCCCATGGCGTCCCGCAGGCCCGTGGAGCGACCATCAACGCCAACGCCCATCTGATAAATTTTGATATCCGTTTTGTTATCAGTGGAGGAAAATACGACTCCGCTGCCAAAAACTGCACGGTAAGCTGCCATGCATTGAATCCGAAGTATTACTGAATCCTGCCCAGAGGTATCGGGATCGTGATCAACTGCCTCCCTGCGTGCAACCACTGGGTACAATACCCCGGCAAATGAGTATAGGTGGGTGATACGACCCAGTTCAGATCGGGTAGTATCACCCATTTCTACAATATAGTGCCAATATCCGCCAGTAACCCACCGCCAAAAAGCTTCCTGATCCAGCCACCAGAAAGACTTCGCTTCATCGATGCTTCCACTCAACAGAACATGGCACAGTCCGTGCTGATACAGTGCACGGCTCTCTTTCAAAGCCTGCGTTTGCAAGCCCAACTTCACGGCCCACCCCCATGGGAGAAGTAATTTTTGCAAACAATAAAATGATCATCAATCACATTAAAAGGAGATCAAAGATGAGTAGACCAATCCATAAAAAGTCTGTCCTACTGGCCTCAATGGCTGTCGGCCTGGCATGTGGAACGGTCTTTGCCGCTGGACACGATAGCATCGTGCTGCGCGACAGAGCCGGGGCCGCAATCAAGCCTGCCACCGCTAATAACGCATTCAGTATGCAGGGTACCTGCTCCTTCTGTCATAACGGCACAGCTAGCTCAGGTACACAGCTGCGCAGCTACAAAGAGATTGAGCAACATAACTATCACGCTCAGATCGGCTCCAACGAATTCCGCGGTTTTAACCCCTATAACGCTGATTCAACCGATGCCTTCCGCACCGGCGCTGCTTCTCCCGGCAAAAGCTGGGTACAGAGCCCCGGGCACTTTGGCTCGTGGTGACCACCCTCTGCTCGCCAGTTGGCGAGAACATACACAGACGGCGGAGCACCGACATACAGCGCAGCAAATGCAGTATCTACTGACCCTGCCTACACCTCTTTTACACCGTTTGATTTTGGTACAAACTTCACCAAGAAGGCTGATAACAGTGTCGCCGGCATGATGCGCGACTGTGCCGAGTGCCATGTTGGCGGCGGTTTCAATCAGTATTACACCTCATCAGTAACTTCACCGGTCGATGCTTCAGCCAAAAAGTACCAGTATGATCCGGCCAACCGTACAGATTACCGTGATGCAACCTTCACAACCGTAAACTCGTTCAACACATTTATTGACATCTTCGGTCTTGACGGCCTCGGTTTCGAAGCAACTAACCACCTCGGTGCTGCTCGTGACCTGAATCCTGCCAGTCCAACCTATGTAGGGCCGACCTATGCAGCCAAAACCAACGATTATGCCCAGTCTGGGGTTCTTGAGATGGATTGCCTCATGTGTCATCTCGATGGTTACAAATGGGATAAACGCAGGGATGAGGTTCGCGTAGGTAACTTCGATGCGTCCCGCGTTGCCGGTGCTGGCCTCGGCACGGCTGTTAGTGGCGTTAAAGTAACGTATGATCCTACCAAAGTCGCAGCAAATGGTGACGGCGATCTAACCCTCAACGTCAATGTTGGTTCGATGATCGTTGCTACACCGAAATCCACAAACTGTGCTTCCTGCCATCAGTCAGAATATCAGGTTGACTGGAAGAAGCGTGGTGAAATCTGGAAAGCTGGTAGTGAAGTACACTACGGTATCGGCTGTATGGCCTGCCATGAGCGCAAAACAGGCACTCCCGTTGGCACAACCGGTCTCGTTACCGAAGCAGCTCTTGGCCAGTGTGATCCGGCTAAAGGGGGCACATCGCCCTTCGACGCAGCGTGGGGTGGCCTGGACAAGGTTGCCTTCAAAACCTGTGAAGATTGCCATACCCCAGCCGCTACTCCAACGTGGAATACCTACGGCGCGCCTCGTGCCGAACAGGCCCACCAGGCCGCAGGACTCACCGCAAAACTGCTGCAGGCTGCAGGTGTAAAGAACGGTGTTGCCAGCAAGAGCCACATCGATATCATCGACTGCACCGCCTGTCATACCAAGAACAAAGCCGGCATCACCGGTGGCGCTTTTGTTGACGGTACCGGTACTGACCTGCAGGGCCGCGTAGCACTTCATGACGATCCTGCCGTATCAAAAAACATGGAAAACGGTCTTGCCCTGCACTGGCTGGGTGGCAGCTCTATTCTGCCAACCTGCTGACCTCATTCTTCTGGCGCGATATGAACGACTTCAACTATGACGCCAATCAGGATGGCCGTGCCGGTGGCATGGATGCGCTGCTGCCAAGCCATGTTGCCAAGATCAACCTGGATAACGGCGGGCTGAAAGCTCTGGCTGCAGACGGCGTTATCGACGCCGCTGAGATCACTGCTCGTCAGGCTCTGCTTACTTCAAACATTGCAGCTCTTACAGGCGCAGCTATTCCGATGAAGTCCGACGGGACCACCCCGAACTTTTCACCACGTATATCCATGTTGACCGTGCCGTTCAAGAGCACTCACAACATCGCCCCTGCTGACGTTGCCTGGGGCAAGCCGACCCGTACTGTGGACGGTGCTATCACCGCTTATGGCTGCGATCAATGCCATGGCGCTAACAAAGGCTTCTACAACGGTGCCTATCCGATCGTCAAAGATGCTGTCACCAATCCAACCGGCAACCTGACCTGGACATTCGGTCCCAACCAGCTGGCCACCTTCACCAAGGTTAACGGCAAGATGGATGCTTCCGAAGGGCATCCAAACGTGATGGATAAGCATGGCAAGCGCACCGTAGCTTTCCAGCTGTTCAATCCTGCCGGTGGTACACTTACAAACATCGACCGCAGTGCAGTAATTTATGAAGCGACCTTCAAGGATCAGGGCGCAGCGCTGACCACCTTCTCTGCTTCACCGATTATTGGCGGCACAGCTACAGGCATAATGAACTCAAGCTCTGATGGTGGCGTATCGACCAAAGGTCACATCCTGAAGATCGATGTACAAACTGATCTGGGTGTCGCTCAACCAAGCCGTACCTGGGCTGTCAACGGTGAGTACACCTCCATTGCTGCAAACATCGCAGGCATGGGCGTGTTTGCAACTAGCGGCAGTACCTTCGGTTTCACAATTGCCGACGGCGGTAGCAATAATATTGTCATCACACCGACCACCGGTTACAAAATCAAGCTCAACAGTGCAACTGACTTCGGACCATTCGGCTTAGGCGGTGTAGCCTTTGTAGCAGCCCCACAGGCTGGTGTTCTGACCGGAGCAACAACGTATGCTGGTGCATCCACTTGGACCGGCTACCTGAACGGTATCACCGCAGCACAGTCCGGTATCGGCGTGATGCCGATTGCCAGCATCTCGTCACTCTTCACCGACGCTGACCCGCAGACCCCTGGAATTCAGGTTTACACAACTGTTGCTCAGCCGCTCGTTGCTGATGTTGCACAGGCTGGTGGTTTCGTAACCTACGCCTGGACCTCCAGCGATGCTACTGCCATTGCTGCCGGCAAAACATCCAGCGTAACTTTTACAACCACAGGGCTCAAGACCATCACCCTGAAAGTTACTGACGAGGAAGGTAATGTATCTGAAGCGACACAAGAGGTGTCTGTTGTTGTAGCCCCAGCTGCTAATCAGATAGATTGGCTCGACACAGCTGCAAGCCTTGGAGGAACAGTTACTGTAACAGCACTGCCGCAGCCCAATGATCAGCTGAAAATCATGTGGGGTGACGGCAAGTACGATTACGTAACTACCGCCAAGTTGGTCAACGGAGTCCTGACTCCGGCAGATGGTGTTGCATCAGCTTCCAAAGCACAGAAAGCTTTAATCAAGCAGACCATCATCGTTGACGGCGCTAACTAGAACTGCCTGAAACAATGCAATGCAATAGAGCCATGGGGAAATTCCCCATGGCTCTATTTTTGTGTGCTTTATTGAAACTATATAGATACCGGCGCTAACGCCAGTTATCAAGATCGATCAGCCCCAATTTTGCGGCATATTTAACAAGTTCCATTTTGCTGTGAACGTCCAGTTTTTTCATCAGGTTAGCCCGGTGGTTTTCAACGGTCTTGGTGTTAAGGTTTATGCGGGTGGCAATTTCGCGGGAAGTCATTCCTTCGGCTACCATCCGCAGCACCTGCTGCTCGCGAGCGGTGAGTAGCCCGTAAAGTTCGTCCTGGATTACGGCTTCGCTCGCCGAGCCTGCCATGAGTTTTGTCACGATGTCTTGGGAAACCTGACCGTCAACAAAGTACTCACCCCTGCAGAGGGTATCAAAAGCCTGAATCAGACGGGCGCTGGTAGCTTCCTTGACCACATAGCCTCGTGCGCCGGCCTTGAATGCCTCGGCGACATAATCTAATTTCGGATACATACTGAGCATGAGAATCTGGACCGACGGAACAACCTTCATGATGTCCCGAACCGCATCGATGCCGCTCATGTCCGGAAGGGATACATCCATGGTAATTAAGTCAGGTTTGAGTTCAAGAGCGAGGCTCACAGCCTCTGCGCCGCTCCCCGCCTCACCGAGGGTTTGATAGTTGGCGCTTCTTTCCACCAGACTTTTTAACCCGTCACGAAACAGTGGATGATCGTCAACAATTAGTACTTGTTTTTTGTTCATGGTTAATGTCCTCTATTTTACGTGTTGGATATTTATTATTATTAATTTAGGCACGGAATCTCAACGACAATACGTGTTCCCACACCAGGACGGGAGACCATCTCAAAAGTCCCGCCCATAAGATCTACCCGTTCCGCGATGCCGACCAAGCCAAGTTTATTGTCGTTTTTTCCCATGCGTTCCAGGGTGTCAAAACCTTTCCCATTATCCTCAATCCGCATTCTGATAATGGGATGAGACGCGATGAGGCTGATTGTGACCTTGCTTGCTCCGGCATGTTTTACTACATTGTTGAGCGATTCCTGAAAAACACGGTAGAGGTTGATCTCCGCCTCACTATCCAGCTTTACCTTTTTCATGCCGGACGATTTCAAATCTATTTTCAGGCCGTGGACTGCGGTCAGATTGGCGCAGTCTTTTTTTATAGCCTCCACCAAGCCACTCATTTCAAGGGAAGCTGGACGCAGCCCGGCGCAAATGTTTCTGACGGACTCAATGGATGATTGCAGTATCCGGGAAAGGTCGCTCACATGGTCAAAAATATTAGTGGGGAAATTGGCCAGGTCTTCGGCCAGCGTATCAACTCCGATTTTAACCGCATTCAGACGCTGCCCCAGGTCGTCATGAAGTTCCCGTGACAGGCGCTTTCTTTCATCCTCATGTACATTGAGGAGACGGTGTGAAAGTGCACGGATTTTTTTCTCCGCCTCCTTTCTAACAGTGATATCGCGGGCAACGGCAAGTTTCGTAAGCTTGTCTATACCAGGCATCCTAATGGCAAGTTCAATGACTGAATACCACAATTGAGTCTTTTCGTTAAAAAATTCCTTGTAGTTCGGCTCTCCGGAGGCAAAAACCTTGTCCTGAGAGCAATCTTCACAGATTTCGGAGAGCCCCCGGCAAACCTTGTAGCACGGTTCTGATGCAATATCGCAGTAAACACTATCAAGCATCTTTCGATTGGCATACACGATCCGGAAGTCGTCGGTCACGACATAGACACGGTCCTCCATGGCATCAAGCACGAGATGTAGTGTCGCCTGTGAAGCATGCATGGCCTGTCCTAGCAGCTTGCAGTCTGTGTGGTCCAGAAAGGTTCCCAAAATGGCAGGCTTGCCGTTGACCTCAATACGCCTGGCTTCCACCTGGAGCCAGAAGGGAGTACCGTCGATCTTTGTGCACGGTTGCCCCCAGGCTGTCAGCTGCGGAGCGCTGGTCAATACCTTGTCGTTAACAGACCGGAAGAGCTCCACACTTTGCTGGTCAGGGTAGACTGTCGCAAACATGTCTTGATCGATGAGATGCTCGATGGATGAGTAGCCGAATATCTCTCCGAAACGATCATTGAGAAAGATGGCCCGGTTATCCTGTATGACATAGATGCCGTCGGAGATGCTGCTGACAATGCTGGCAAATAAATTAGAACTCATCTTAGTTCCTTGTACGTCATCCGAACTGTTGGATACGGTGAAATTATTGCTCCGGTTTCTACGTAGTTAACTGATTGAAATGTCGCAGCTGAGAATTAGCGCTGTTCTGGAGAAGAATCGTGTTGAAACTTAGATAGTTAGAATGTATTTTTACTTAAAATGCAAGCGTTTTTTTCTGCCTGGAAAGTCGTGACCATGCATTCATTTTGCAGATGGGTGATATCCCCCATTTGCATGTGCAATATCGCCCTACCCCACAAAAGAAGTATTCAGAAAACCACCTGAACCTCCCTCAGCAACACCCCTGTTACTAGGTACTTCCACCCACACGCAGTAGTATCGTGCCGGTAGATGTTCAAAAAAATGCATCCGGAACAAAAAGATAAATAAACTGTATAAACGGCATGTTACACGTAAACTACTATGCTGATGCGCAATTAGATACATTGATTTGAATACAAACGTGCAGAATTTGCATCCATAGCAATAATCTTGGTTCTGAACTTGCTATGAACGAAACAGCTCTCTTTTATTGTTCAATTCTGTACCCCCATACGGATTGAGCAGCAACAACATCGTAGCCTGTGGATGTAGCAAAACTGTTTGGTGTCAAAAACACAAATGATCACAAAAAGGAGATTAATTAATGAAAAAGCCAAGAGTTAGACCCGGCCTCCTGACAGCAACAGCTGCTGCCAGCCTGGTCCTGTCAGCGGGCATTTCTTTTGCCGCTCACCCACCTGTTACGCTCTACACGTTCGAGGAGATCGGCATGCAGATGGCCGGCGGACAAAAAGTACCGGTCCAGGTTGACGCGAACGGTAAGGGTATGCCGTACAGTCCGAAGCAAACCTGCGGAACGGCCGGATGCCACATTAACAAAACTACCGGCGTTGATCAGACGTACGACAACATTTCCGACCATGCGTTCCATTCGGCCCAGGGACGCAATGAGTATCCTGATACCACAGACGGTAAATTTGTTACAGCCAAGGCCAAGCCTTGGACCCAGGCGACCGCAATGGTCGGCAAGTGGTGAAGCCCCTCGCTTCGGCAGGTGCCGAACTACATGAAAGACAGCAGCGGAAATTACATTAATTATGGAGCATATACCGGTCCTCTATCCAGCGGCCTGGAAACTATGCTCAAGGGCAGTCCTAGTTTCAGTACAACTCAAGGAGCTAACCCGCTCCTGACCAAAGTTGACATCACTGCCTGGGACTTTGCACAGTCCTGCGGTTCCTGTCACGTAGGTGGCGGTTTTATAGAAAAGGATCGTACCGGCAAACGTTTCAGCATGATGAACCCTATGGTCGATGGTATCACTGCTTTCACCATGTCCATATTTGAGCGCTATGACCCTCTGACCGGTATGCCCGCACATACGGTTGAGCCTGCTCCATGGTCCTACCCGATCTGGAACGGTACTACACCGCTGACCGCATCAGGTGGTTGGGGACAACCCATGACCATGACCATGCCTGACGGATCCGCCATGCCGGTTGTTGCCGGACAGGTTATGATGCCGAACGTAAAAGAGATGGACTGCCTCATGTGCCATTTCGACGGCTACAGCAACATGATGTCGTCGGTCATGGCCTACAGCGGTGCCCATAACGCCACCCCATCTTTCGGCGCAGGTTTCATGAATATGTTTACCGAGGCTTATGATTTCACTACCGGCCTTCTGGATAAAGACGCTGCTACTGGAGTCGTTTCGCTGTCATCTTTGGGTATGTCCAAGATGAAGTACGATCCACCGAGCCAGAACTGCCGTAATTGCCACATGCCGTCCAACCTCAAGGATATCCCGGACATGTTCAGGGACTTCCTCTCTTCAGCGCCAATGATCTATACCGGCAAATTCGTCAAGTCCTTTACTGGTCTGGCAATGCCGGCGTTCGACATGAATGCGCCGTTCGGTATGACATGGGATATGAAAGTTGGTCCATATTCAACTTCGCCAACTCTGTATATGACCCAGACCGGCATCGGCAGCACCACGCCGGGCTTTACAACCACCATTCCTTCCGGTTGGCCATCCGCCATGGGCAGGTCTGAATTCAACCAAGTTGCATTCGACAACTTCTCCACAGCTATGCCAGGCATGAAAAACTACTTCATGGGTGGCGGTAACCCTTCCGGTGTCGGCCTTGGCCCGATCTTCTATCAGGCCACTATTGACGCGCAGGGTCATCAGGACCAGAACGTCCTCAAGAAGAGTGCGGTTCCATTTCCACGTGCTGAATGGTTCAAGCGCGGAGACATGTGGGCAACTGGTTATGACGTTCATCTGTCGCTGGATTGCTCCGGTTGCCACATGAATACAAAGACAACCAAGATCAACAATGCTGCCGGAACCTTTGACGGCAAAAGCGCTGGCGATCCGGGTCGTGGTTTTGACAGCGCCGGTGGAGTTGAAGCAAATCCAGCCTTCGTTACTACCGTCAACAGCCAGAACACAGTTAAACATTGCGCTAACTGCCATGTTACCGGCAAGAATACTGATGGCGTAGCTATCGATACAATGGGCGCGCCTAATCCGACCTCCGCTCACCAAAACGCTGGCCTCCTTGCCAACCTCACCAAGTCTGTTCGTCTGAATGCAACTACCGGCGCTGAAGAGAACTTTGTCGGCAGCCATCTGGACGTAATCGACTGTACGGTTTGCCACTTGACCCGCGAGCAGATGGTTGTTCGTCTCCTCGACTGCACCTCCGGTAATCGCTATCCCAACATGCTCGGCTTCAAAAAAGAACGCGGCATGATGGGTATGTTCAGCGATCCAATGTCTATGGGTGCTCCCGTAGGCAACAACCTGGAAAAATGGTCTCCTCTTTACACCTGGCAGAAAGGTGGCAACGATTTCAAATTCAAGAACATGACCAGTAGCCACCTGAATACTGGTGGAGTGAATACGGAATGGCGTCGTAAAATGTACGCCGTCAACCTGATCACTGCGCAAATCTGGAACAACGTTAGCGGGACTGTAGACGCCAACGGTGATGGCGTGCCGGGACGTGCACCAAGCATTCATGCTGGTACTCCCGAAATTATTCCGGCCACCAATTATGATCCATGGATTGCCCGCGACATGAAGGCTGGTATGAACTTCGGTCCTTCCGGGTTCGCTCCAATTCCGGTCGGCTTTGGCGGTGGTGCTTACCAAAGTGCATTTAGTCCAACAGGCGCCTTCGTTCCTGGTGCTTTGAAATACGTTGGTGTCTATGGCGGCAACGCCATGTTCTCCACACCGGAAGAAATTACTGCGTACAAAACATGGAGAGACCAGATTAGCCCGGCTGTTGATGGCAAATCGTGGGCTGGAACCCAGCTTGCCTTTGTCGCCGGACCATACAAGTTAACTCATGGTATCCGCCCAGTTGACAAGTTCGTTTTGGGTAAAGGCACGTCGCCGAGCTTCGGCTGCGCCGATTGCCATGCACCAGTAGCTACCGCTGCAGTGCCAATGTTTGATGGCACAATGAACATGCTCGGTACTGCAATTAATACAGTAAAAGCTATAGCAGCTGGCCAAGGATTCATGCAAGCTCCTGCAGAACTGATGGAGGTTGTTGGTCTTAACGCTGACATCGAGACTGCTGCTGAAGTTTCAACCAAGGCCGGTGGAGCCGTAGAAGTCAAGTTCGATGAGGAAGGTACATGGAGTGGTGGTACATTTACTCCTGGTGGCGCAGCTACCCACAAGCGTGTGACCGAGCTTGATCGTGCTGAAGTGCTGTATCCCACAGCTTCAGGCGTGAGTTTTGTAGACGTCAAGGGTGTTGACCACTTAAACCGGACAGACTTTAAAACCTATATGACCGGTATCACCGCAGCTAGCTCCGGTATCGGCGTGATGCCCATTGCCAGCTTCGCTGCCCTTACTGATGTTGATCCACAAATCGTTGGTACCCAGGTGTTCACAAATGCTGCTCAGGCACTGACAGCTGCTGAGGCGCAGGGCGGTGCAGGCTTCGTCACCTACGTCTGGACATCCAGCGATGGTACTGTTATCGCTGCCGGCAAAACTTCCAGCGTGACCTTTACAACCACAGGGCTCAAGACCATCACCCTGAAGGTTACCGACGAGGAGGGTAATGTAGCTATAACAACACAAGATGTGAATGCGGTTGTAGCCCCGGCTGTCAATCAGATTACCTGGGCTGACGCACTCGGAAACCTTGGTGGATCAGTTACTGTAATAGCACTGCCAATACCAAATGATCAGCTGAAAATCATGTGGGGCGACGGTAAGTACGATTACGTAACCACTAAGTCAGTAGCAAATCCTAACGGTCTCTTAACTGCTACAAAGGCACATACGTATTCCACCGCCGGCAGCAAGCTGGTTCAGATCTACGTATACAAGGCTGGCGTGCAGATAGGCTTAATCAAGCAGACCATCACCGTTAACGGCACGAACTAATTCGGCCTGAGGTGAAGCAATGAAATGAAATTGCCCGGAGGGCTCTCCCTCCGGGCAATCTTTACAGTAGCTGGATCTGTATTATGGTACCAAAACGTAGTCAGGTTGTGATGAACAAACACTACTGAATATTTCAAACCATGCTGCAATTTACTTCTGAGGTTTTATTTCCCGACATATCAAGACGAGTAGTTTTTCGTCAACGCTGCCTTTTACGACTTCTAACCAGTCTGTTTTATCAAGATCTACTTTTTTAACTTTTTCAATAGACATACCCGTTATAGTACGTTTTTTCTTATTCACGCAGTCAAACTCTTCATATGCAGCGACTGTTTTTGTCCCTTTAGACATATCTGGTGATATTTTTTCTTTTGCCATGGCAGCACTGTCCACATTATATTCAATCTTGGTCCAGGCGGTGACGACAGAACCTGCGGAAGCCGTCAATGTTTTAGGATTATAAAAACATCTGGTAGAAACGTCATAGTCACCCAAATATTTCCACTGTTGCGCCATTGCCGATGATGCTGTCAGGATGAACAGAGCTGCCAGTAAACTTGTTCTTTTCATTCTGTACTCCTCCAAGTCAGGTTTTATAATTCCAGTCATAAGTGCTACAACTGGTTACAACTATATTTAAAAAATATATACTAAACAATAATAATCTCTGTTATACAAAACTAAGAATAAAATAGGAACAATAAAAAAGGTATCAACGTCTTATAATCACAACTACATCTACGGAGGAAACCCGTCAATGATTCATTCAAATCTGTTACTGAAACCTATGATTGCAGTATCGATGCTTGCGCTGTTTGTTTCAGCATGTTCGCCTGGGACGTCGAATGTGACGCCACCCTCCGCTGAATTTTCTTCACCTGAACTGAAGAATACGGTTGCCCGAGTGAACGGCACGGACATTACTCTTGGTGAACTCAAGCGGGCCGAAAAAATATTAATGGCAAACCAACCCGGCGTGGAGATTCCCCCCGCTCTTAAGAAAGAATTCGAAAAGCAGGCACTTAATCAGTTGATTAGCTCAGAGCTTCTTTTTCAGGCCGGTCAGAAGTTTGATGTCAAGGACCTCGACAAACAGGCGGCTGACAGATTGGAAAAAATTAAAAGCGGGTTCGCTGATGCGAAGGATTATGCCAAAGAACTCAAGAACATCGGAATGGATGAGAACATGTTGCGTGACTATACCCGTCGCGATCTGGTTATTGCCAATTTTGTCAATACAAACATCGCCTCCAAAGTTACGGTCAGCGAAGTAGATATCAAAACGTTTTACGACCAAAATCCTACCAACTTTATCAAGCCCGAGCAGTTGAGGGCGAGCCATATATTGGTAGGCATTGATACCAAAGCGGGGGTTGAAGAGAAGAATAAAGCTCGTGAAAAAGCTGAAAAACTGCATAAGGAGCTGGTAAACGGAGCAGATTTCGTGAAGCTGGCGCTGGAAAACTCCACCTGCCCCAGCAGTAAGCAGGGAGGCGATCTGGGCTATTTTCCCAAGGGAAAAATGGTTCCTCAATTCGAACAGGCTGCTTTTGCACTTGAAGTTGGAAAGTTAAGCGGTGTGGTAGAAACACAATTTGGCTTCCACATAATCAAGCTGACAGATCGGATAAAAGCGGAGACGATCTCTCTGTCCACAGCCCATAAAAAAATTGAAGAATATCTCATGGCTCAAAAGACAAATGCTGCTATTAGTGACTTTGTCGGCGAGGCTCGCAAAAGCGCTAAGATAGACATGCTGTTGTCACAATCTTAGTCTAAAAACTGTACTCTGTATTCATGTTGTTTCTCTATGATTGAAGCCGCCGCATTTTCGATAGTAGTAAATGTCATATATGCAAATCTGCGGGTATCAGAACAAACAGGGGCCACGGATGAAACAAGAGCTTTTGAAACAGATACCCAAAGTTGATCGTGTTCTGGCCTGGGATCAGATGGCCGCTCTTGCGGCCTCTCACCCCCGGACGGAATTGCTGGCGGCGGTACGACTGGTGCTTGACCGTCTGCGTGATGCTGTTCGCCACAGTACAAGCGTTGATCTTTCCCGTGAGCATCTGAGCGCCTTAGTCAGCGCCGAACTTGCTTGTCGCAGCCAGCCCAGCCTGCGGGAGGTCGTCAATGGCACTGGTGTAGTGATTCACACCAACCTGGGACGTTCACCACTGGCCTTTGAGGCAGAAGAGGCCATCCGCAGAGTGTCCTGTGGTTATTCTAATCTTGAATATGATCTATCCAGCGGGATGCGGGGCAAACGCCATGACCATGTGGAGGGGCTGATTTGCGAACTGACCGGTGCCGAAGCGGCACTGGTGGTTAACAACAATGCCGCTGCCGTCATTTTGGCCCTGTCGTCTCTGGCCTTAGGCAGGGAGGTGATTGTCTCCCGGGGAGAGTTGGTGGAAATTGGCGGTTCCTTCCGCATCCCCGAGGTAATGCAGCAAAGCGGGGCGCATCTGGTTGAGGTCGGTGCGACCAACTGCACCCATATCCGTGATTATTCCAACGCACACAACGACGCGACTGCCCTGCTGCTCAAGGTGCATACCAGCAACTTTGCCGTGGTTGGTTTTACTGCCGAAGTATCTATCGAAGAACTGTCTGCTTTGGGGAAAAAAATCGGTGTCCCGGTCATGGCGGATGCCGGCAGCGGTTGTTTGATTGATCTGGCACCGTATGGCATTCCTGGAGAGCCGACAGTGGGCCGCTATCTGGAGGCAGGCATCGATGTGGTGACCTTTAGCGGCGATAAGCTTCTGGGGGGGCCGCAGGCCGGGATCATCGCCGGTAAGCGGGAGTTACTTGAACCGATGAAACGTCACCCGCTGATGCGTGCCTTCCGGATGGACAAGCTATCGCTGGCGGCGCTGGAGGCTACGTTGCGCCTGTATCGCGACGAACGGCACGCAATTTGTGAAATACCCACACTACGCATGCTGACGGCAACTCCGGTTGAATTGTCGCGAAGGGCAGACCGACTTGTCCGTTTGCTGCGTCGCCGGCTTCCCAAGTCGATAACTCTCATGAAACATCACGGTGAATCCAGCGCCGGCGGAGGTTCGCTCCCCTTGCTGTGTCTGCCGACAACCCTCCTCGAAGTCCGAATCAGCGGGCTGTCTGCACAGCAGATCGAAAAGCGACTGCGGGGAGCATCACAACCGGTGATTGGCCGTATCCAGCGGGAGCGTTTCCTGCTTGATGTCCGCACCATCCTCGAACACGACATACCGGCTCTGGAAGCTTCGCTCGGTGAAGCTGCTAAATATGGCTTAGAATAAAGCTACAAGAGGTGACACAATGAGAAAAATATTTTTCGTTGTACCGATTCTGCTGGTTGCTGTAGGCATCGCGTGGGCACAGGGAGGGATGAAGAAGAAAAAACCTCTTCCGTTTGAATTTGGCAGCGTTACCATCAATAATTACTCCCAGCAGGCGGGAATGCCGCCGGTAGTATTTGACCATTGG
>JGI24147J20444_1000707_pt1 | contig 19073 bp, 17 predicted proteins | sample BarGraIncub1133A_FD_20444 | JGI IMG/M metagenome (IMG submission 20444) | reverse complement strand
ACCGGAACCATTGGCTACTCTTCCGGAACACTGGCTCTGAAAGACCGGAAGCGTGGCTCTCTGTAAACCGGACACGTGGCTCCGCCACGTCGGTATATTCAGGAGGCTCATCAAACTTCATATTTTCCCATAAAAAAGAGTTTTTCAGAGCTTTTCCTGGCACCGTCAGTTATTCTTCATTGTCATATTCTCCACCGAATTATCATAAATGTTTTTAAAGCAGATCATAAAAATAATAATAATGCTAGGATTAAGACCCACTGCATTACTTTTTATCATATAAAGACTAAATGAAATACATATAAACAACATTATAGCCTTAGTGTCGGTACTCCGACAAGCAACATAAGAATAATAGAATAGTTTCATATACATATAATAAACTAAAATAGAACCAACAATGCCAAATTTCCAGATATTAACGACATATCCAACATCAGAATTTACTCCTATTAAAACGGAAGGCTCAAGCCCAGTACCAAAGAGCACCGAAAGCCCTGAAGGGAAAAACCAAAATTTGTCTGTCATTAGGAAAGAGAAGATTCCTGCACTGTTTCTGTCACCATTTCCTAACACCGTTAATGTATCCATAAGACCTTTTTGAATCCATTCAAATGAAGATGGTGCAATACTTAAAACAATATTTGGAATAAAGTTAACAAAGATTAATAAAACCACGAATATGCAGATAGCTTTGTTCCGCAATCTATAATTCCCTATTGAATATAACTGCATTATAATCATAACTATGACTCCTATTGCTGTCATAATAATTCCTGTTCTCGAATTTAAAAGAGGCATAGCAAACAAAAGCAAAGCCAAATATATATAAGAAAATTTCTCAAAAAAAGCAAAAGCTAATGCGATTGTTACAAGAATTGAGGTCGAATATCCAAATGCATCATATAAATTTGTTGCAAATCCATAAACACGAAAATTTGCCATTTCAGTAATATGAATTGCTATATTATCGACTCTAATATTTCGAGCCATTATTTCAATAAAAAAACTTCTAACTGTTGGCGAAATGAAACTAATCACGGTTAAGCATGCTTGCATTGCCCCTACACAGAGTAACATTAATAAAAGATCTCTAATTGTATATTTTTCTCTTTTACACTTTAATAAAACATATATAGTGCAAATAAATAAGGCCCCAAACTCTCTTGTAAAGTTTAATAGCGTATTAATATAATCAAAACTAAATGTGTTGCCAGAAATAATCATATTAAATGAAACACAAACAATAACATAACTGTATGATATTAAAAACAAAATGACTATTTTATTCATTTTTGAATTTATAATAACATCTCTTGTATCCTTTCCATTTGTCAATATAATGTAAAATAGAGAGTACATAGCTAATATGTTTACAAGTGAAATCTTATAGATAATTGGAGGGTTAAACACCAGTAAAAACAAATATACTACCAGTGACATACTTAATTTATATTTCTTCATATTTATTTTCATTCCTCTAAGCAATATTTTTTTCTATAGCCATATAAATAACAATAAACCACAATCATGACGATGTGCCTAACGGCTACTAAAAAATAAAGTAGTAACTCTAATTGTTATATGTGTAGCTTGCCTTACGTAGCACAAATGAGTGTACCTTTGCGTACGTTTGTATAAATTTCTGTATCACGGAGCGATTATGACAAGTAACCCTTAAAACCTGCATTCCCGTATTTTTATATCAAGGAATAGGTTGAAGCCCTTATAGATACTGGATTTCAAGCTATATTTTGGTTGACTTCCCCTCCAATCTTTGATATAATTCGTCGGGAATTCAGGTTAAAAACTTATAAATCAAAGTTTACAGTATATTCTAAAATCTTCATCAATATAAATTTTATAACAAGGTAATAAAATAAAATGAATTAATATTTATGGTGTTTTCAAAACCCTTGTTATATAAAACCTAGAATGCAGAATAAATATTTACAGCTAGGAAATCAGTCTATGCTGCCTTTCCCTTTTAAAACACGATTCAATTGTCGTTCTTCAATTATATTTGCCAACACGATATCAATAAATGGAAGTTTTTTTAAAATGCATATAAACTTATTTTTATTGTAGAATATGCTTATTTTGCAATACTTAACTTTTCTGATTTCCTTTTTGTTGAAGCGATCTATAAATGGTTCTATTTCCTTTTTATAATATAATTGCATATCTAAATCCATCAGTAAATTATTCCTCTGATTCTGTTGTTTTCTAGGTGTTGTGCTGATACCACCTTCACGATATTTTATTGCAACAATATCGTAAGCTGTATGTATGATATTTCCATTTCTAGTATATCTTGCGAAAAAAGGACCATCCTCCCAATTCGTATAATCTTCGCTATAATAACCAAATCTCTCAATATTCTTTTTAGTTTGATATGTTACGGAACCCGAAGCCATTTGATAATAATGGCATCGTGCAAAAGCCAAATACTGCTTTTTAGCTGTATTTAATGAAGCAATTTTTCTAAGATATTTATCTGGAGGCATATGTATCAAATGTTCAAGGGAATCTTCTTTGCAACGGAGTCTCCTACATGTCATCAGTTCCCATCCAGTGTCTCTGAATCTTTTTACAACCTTGCTAATCACATTGGGATCATAGAAAACATCATCTCCTGATAAGCCTATCAAATAATCCCCATTTGCCATCTTAAATGCTTTGTTAATATTTTTTACTATTCCTAGATTTTCATCATTTGTATAAATTACCACATTTGATATATTCTGACTTTTGTTTGTTTCGATGTATTGTTCAATTTCTATCCTTGAGAATTCTGGAGAACAGTCATCACCAATTATTAATTCTATATTCGGATAGTCCTGGTTGAAAACAGAATCTAATGCTTCATACAAATAGTTAAATTTTTTATATGTTAGCATTGTGCATGTTACTAGTGAGCACTCACTATTCATTTTTCTACACCTCCAATAACTGTTTTTTCCAAATATGGCTTTGATCTTACGCCAGCTACAAATCCATTTATAAATGATTTTATTGTCAAAATCTTTTTCTTCTCAAATATTATTTTTTTCGATTCAAAATGCAATAAAATCAAAATTTGTTTGTATATATTAATGTGCTTGGTGTATTTTTTCATATAGTAAATACTATTTCTTGTATAATAATAATTGCGAATATTATTATGGTTGTTGACAATAACCTTTATTTTGAATAATAAAAGTATCTCCTTACTTTGACCCAATTGATGGTATAGAACTACTGTATTCACACGAATCACAAAATAACTGTGCAGTTTTAACCGCATACAGAAATCATTATCAACATAATCAATAAACATCCATTCGTCAAATCCGCAACATTCTTGCCATGACTTAATTGATGTCAAACTTGCACTCGTCATACATGCTTCGACATATTGATAATCGCTTGAGTATCGGGTTTTATTTGTAACATTCTCATATTCAACTCGAGGACAAATTATACCTACTTCTTTTATTCTTGTATAGGGCTGTAACTTTTCAATCATTCTGCAATCACAAACTGAATCTTGATCCAGTGTCAATATCCAATCAAAATCATTATTCATTGCCCATTCACACATTTGATTCAGTGCTTTTGCAATTCCTTGATTTTTTTCGTTTTTTATAAAAACTATGTTGGGCATATTTCCCCATCGTTCTTGCACCGCACAGATATTTGCTGAACCATTATCCACCAAAACCACAGTTTTTACTTGGGATATTATTGAGGAGATATTCTCAGCTAGTCTCTCCATTTCTGGATTGTACAAAACAATTCCAGCACAGATATTTAGTGTGGATTCTTTTAACCAAATATTTTTCACATCAAGCCCCTTCCTTTCACTTCAGTATAATTAAATCTAAACTTAAATAATAATATTTTAGGAATATTATACACTACATCACAAATTTCACTTCTAAATATCTTTAAACTCCAATAATATATTTTTACAATCGTTGTTAATTGAATATCCAGAGTGTTTAGCTTTCTCCAATAAATCTGGAATTCATTTTTCCCTGCTCTATATGCTGTTGACAATCCTTGATAAGTACGTAATGAATACTCTTTTTCGAATGAACGAAGGACATCTGTCATATTTTCCTCATCAAATAATTTCATTATTCTTATTAAACCCTTATGAAATTCGAGCATTGAATAAATAGATTCTCTTTCTGCTAAAAATATATTCTTCTCGCTAGATTCTGATAAACCGAATGCATTCTCTCCATCTGACATTGTGCAAATTGTAGGAATATCCATATAATAGCCGTCATACTTGTATAAAACAGACATAAATAAATATATCTGAAAATAATTAGTATTTCGAAATTTTTCAACTGAATATTCGCACACTAATCTTCTCTTGAAAATTAAACCGGAAAAAAGAACCGAATCATAAAAATAACGTTTTACACTAACGATTCCCTTGCCTAACCTTATACTTGTAGCATATTTCCTTTCAACTTTCTCTTCTTTGTTTCTGTAAACCGATCCAAAAGCAACATTGCATTCATGATTTTGAATAAATTCTATTGTTTTATCCAAACTATGCTCAATAAAGCAATCATCATCACTAATAAAAAAAACATATTCTCCTTTTGCCAACGATATAAGTTTAGCAAGGTTCCCATCATAGCCTAAATTAAACTCATTTGTATTAAAGTTAATCACATACGGCGAATCTATTTTAAAACAATCTACCATGTTTTGAATCTCTTCTCTTTGTTCAGAGTGATCCTCACTCACAACTATCTCAATTTGAGTTAGATAGATTGTATCAATGCTTTTAAGGCATCGTAACAATTCATTTAACCGATTATATGATGTAATGCAAATAGACAACAATGGTTGTTTACTTGTTTCTATTATATTTATATTCATAGTCTCCCCCAAAAGTATTTTTTAATATTAAAACCACTATCCAATGTAAAAATGCTAATTAACTTTATGCTGTATTATCAAAATATACATAATTATAACTATAGCAACTCTGCTTTTGATTTAGAACGATCGAAATTAAACTAGACTTCTGAAAATCATCTTTTTATTTCAATCTTCCCTTCCCATCCAAAATGCGGTTTGAATTTCAATGTATCCACATACCGAAAGTCCGATATCTTTTTCTGCCACTTTTCTTGATTGCTTATTATAATAACATCAGCAGCTTCACAGGAAGTAAGTGGATATTTTTTTATTTCGTATCCATTTGATATCATCGGAATTTTTTTATAGTCATAACCCATCAATGTAGCAGCTACAGAATCGGCGTACACAGGATTCGTTCCCGCAATGAGAACACCACTTTCTTTTGGATCTGCCTCCATTGGACCTTTGCCTTCACCACCAATGATTCCATCAATAAGTGTAAAATATTTTCTTTGCGGTTTTTTACACATTTTTCCACTTGAATCAGCATAAATCAAAATTTTATTTAAATCCAATGTTGCTCTCCAAATCGTATCGTTACCATACCATGCACCGTTTCGAATTTTTTCTGATTTTGGGTTGCCAAAGAACAAACCTGCTAACCACTTTATTAATATGAACGGATAGTTAATCAACGGATTTTTGTATTTTAATAAATTCATTGCTTTTGATTTTAAGATACTCTCCGTTTCGTTTTTATTAGTCAACTTCTTGAACTTATCACCGCCCGTTTCAGGTGCACCTAAAGTATGGTGTGGTATTGAATTCTTAATCACTGCAACACCTACAATATTTTTCAGACTTGCAGTAATGCCACCTAATTTATGTGTTTTTAATTTTGGTAAATTCACAAAAACATCACAGTCCAATACGGTTTTCGATATGACGTAGATATTGTCGTGCTCATTATGATACTTCTTAGTTTCTTCAATATCGTAGTCAGCACCATAAAAATCTTTGTTTTTTTTTAAATAATATTCACTATCAGCTCCCAAATTAACATTAACATAACCTAGTGGGTCTCCATCAAGCTTTTTTCGATTAACTACAATCCCTTTTTTATAGTACCAACGTTCTTCACGTATATCAAAATATTTAATTTTAACATCTGTTGTCTTTTGTAACTCATTTACAATTTCAGGCAAGTGGGTATTCTTTAGTATTTTTTTAAAATCAGAATCGGTCTGTGGAGCATCCAATATTATTATTTCTCCATTATTATTTAATGCCTCTATAATATTAATTAAAACAAACCTTATTACTTCAATATGTGTTATGACATACTCCCATTCATTTAATTTATACAGGTGTGATTCTTTGACAAAATTTGGTTTAACTACCACTTTATTTCCAGGTTTTACTATATTTTCCTTTAATTCTTGCATAAGAAGATGTGAAGCTTCTTGAAAGTTATCCACAAGTACTGAATAGTCTGGTTCTTGTTGGTAAACTTTAATACAATTATCCATGTCATTTCCCTTCAATACTATTGTTATAATACATCCGATATTACAAACTTTAGTTTTCCACCTTTTAACCGAGGAATTTCTTCTACATGTTTGAACTCAAAATTAATATCATTTCCCCAACTCATCCTTAGTAATTTTGATGCAACATTTTCATCTTTCGAAATATCTGCTTTACATTTAACCACATATATTATTATATCATAGTTAGATTTTTGATATATTTGTGCTTCTTTAATATTGATCGTGTCTTTAAATGCATGATCTAATTTTCCGATTTTCACACCGTTTCTTAATGTAATGTAATCCTCTATCCTTCCACCAAGCGTATATATTATTCGTTTTTGATTCTTTTCATCATATACAAATGTAGCTTTGTCTCCAGTTTCAAACCTTATTAACGGCATTGCTAAATTTGATAAACTTGTTCCTATTATATCGAAATTTCCATCATTTGGTACAAACTCAGTAACTGCAAAGTCTTCATCAACACACATTGTACCACTAACATCCTGTGAAAAATTAGAAACACCTTCAGCTAAACCATAATGTTGAAATACTTTTGTGCCAAAAGCTTTCTCTATGATATTCCGCTGATAGCCAAGTAAATTCTCTGCACCAGTTGTTACGAATTTCATATCATAACCTAATTCTAAATTATTTTCAACCATGAAAGAAGCAAATAATGTAATCAGTGATGGAAACCCATGCAACCATTTTAACTTGCGTCTTTTAATTTCTTTATAATAATAATATAAATATTCTGGATTCTCATGAAATGCACTAAAATACACTTGTTTACATGGCTCATTAATCCTCCAATAAGGCGGTTTTTTTTGTGTTACTGGTACAATCAATTTGCTACCAAACAATGCACACCAATCGTCAAAATTGATCCCCAAATTTCTTCGGTAACGCCACCAAACAGCCCACTGTTCGCATAATGTTTCATTTGTCGTGTAAAATTTAAATCCACTCCCAGTTGTTCCACTTGTGTGGGAAGTAACCATTTTTTTAAATGGTATGGTGGTAGATATAAAGGCGTTAAAATTCTCATTGACAATTTGTTTTGTTAAAACTGGCAAAAGTTTTAAATCCTCAATAGTATTTATGTCTTTATAACTAATTCCTAAATCATCAAATAATCTTTTGTAATATGGTACAGTTTCATAACAATGCTCAACCATTTGTCTTAACCTATCATCTCTATACTCACATAATTGATCATAGGTCCAATTGTTCCTACTCTCATAGTTTTTTAATAAATCCCAAAAATCTTTGCCATAACGATTTTTTTTGATTTTTTTACCTTCATAATAACAAGCCATATTTTGAGCAAACACAGGCAATTTATTGTAAATTTCCATCTTATCCATTTTTTAAATTCTCAATCAATAGCCGATGATTAACAAACGCATCCTCAATAATAGTGTTCTTTGCTTCACCTCTGACCACTTTGTAAATAAGCTCATACTCATTTTTAATACCCTTATCCTGTCTCAGCTTTACTACTTTCTTTTTTATACTTCCATATTGATTCATTCTAATAAAATTATCCATCTCAAACACTGAGCCATTTGAAAATACTCTCAGCTGTTCCTTCGGATACTTCTTCGAACCCATTGAAGTATAAATGATGTTTCCAATCGCTCCGGACTCAAATTGCAAAGTTATAACAGCATTATCTTTCTTTGGGTAAGCTTTATTCTGAGCGAAGTTAACATTCAAAGATAATAACTCACTTCCATCTAAATATTGAACAACATCGACAAAATGACATGCCTCCCCAATGATTCTTCCACCACCTGCTTTTTCATCCTGTGTCCAATGATCTTCTGGAATGAAGCCTGCATTTGCTATATAATCGTAAACGGCTGGTATTTTATCTGTTGAAAGATTCTTTTTTATTTGTTGAATAAGCGGCGCATGTCTACGGTTCATGCCACAAAACAGTTCTCCTTTTGATATCCTGTAAGTAGTCTCTATTCTGTTTAATTCATCTAAAGTCAGACACAATGGCTTTTCACAATATACACTTTTTTCTGCTTCAAGGGCTTCTGTAATAAATTTAGCATGACTGTTATGTTGAGTCGAAATTACAATTAAATCAATCTCTTTATCTTTGAGTAATTGATTATAATCATTAGTAACGTAATCAAATGGAAATACATCTTTAGCCTGAGCTGCACCGATTCCACCAGTAGTAGCAAGAGCTTTTAAATGATACAAACCTGTATCTTTCATAATAGGAAGCAACGTGTTCTTTGCAAAATTACCGGCTCCGATAAGGCCGACTGATAATTGCTTCTTGTCAATTGCAGCTTTGACCCCCTTGTTATAAATTAGAGACTTCAACTTCATCTCATTTGGCGGGTATTTTAGCAGTATACCAATATAGCTAACTTTGTTCTTATTGCTAGTAATCATCTCATAGGCAACATCCGCTTTTTCGAACTCAATTTCATGTGTAATTAAATCTGAAAAGTCTACTCTTTTCGCTACAATAAGCCGAATGAATTCCTCAATATTTCTGCCTTCAGTAAAGCGCACCTGGCCTATTGGATAATCAATACCTTTTTCTTCATAATTAGAGTCATATCTTCCGGGACCATAGGAACGCGCAATCGTGAAGGTTAACTCTTTTTCATAATATGGACGACGATCAATATTCATCTGCGTAACGCCAATCATACAGATCACACCGCAATCACGTGCTATAGCGGCAGCTAAATCCATCGGTTCATTACTGTTAGCAGCAGCAGTAATAATGACTTTATCAACACCTCTACCCCTGGTAAGAGATTTTGTTATGTCAGCAGCATTTTCATCATTTGAAGAAATAAATGCCTTAAGTCTTGTTTCAGGTAATGATTTATCTCTAATGTCATAACCAATCACATCACAACCATAAGCATTTAGAATACGGGATGTGATATGACCCAAAAGCCCCAGACCAATGACTGCAACTGTTTCACCTGGAACAACTTTAGCTTGGTGAATCCCCTGTAAAGCTATTCCTCCCAAAGCACACAGTGCTCCTTGACGATAATCAGTCATTTCACTAGGGATCTTAATTACAAGGTTCTTGTTTACACGATTAATTTCACTGTGATAGGCTTGCCCAGCCATTGCAACGATATCACCCTTTTCAACTTCTGTAACGCCCCGTCCGCACTCGATAACCTTACCGACTGCAGAATATCCCATTGGCATCGGTTCCTTAAGGCGAGTGAAAGCAGAATCAATGGTTGTCAAAATTCCATCTGTGGACATCTTCTCCGTAACCTTCTTAACTTGGTCAGGTCTTTCCAATGCTTTTTGAATTAAGTTTTTCCCCCCAAAAGAAGTAAGACCGCGTTCGGTCCCAGCGCTTACAACAGAATAAAGCGTCTCAATAATCACAAAATTCTCTTTTACTATTGGAGCTGGTGTATCTATAAGTTTTACAGAACCATCATTAACCTTTAAAAATAATTGTTTCAATTCGCAACCTCACCTCACTTGTTATAAATTTTAACCTTCCAGTACATCTGCTATTCTCTTACATGCAAATCCATCACCATAAGGATTGCTTGCATGGCTCATCTTTTCATACTCATTTTCATCTTCTAATAATAATTTAAAAGTATTATAAATAACATCTTCATCAGTTCCCACTAATTTTAGTGTTCCAGCTTCTATTCCTTCTGGTCGCTCTGTAGTATCTCGCATAACAAGTACCGGTTTTCCTAAACTCGGAGCTTCCTCCTGTATACCGCCGCTATCAGTTAAGATTAAAAACGACTTTGCCAGGAAATTATGAAAGTCAAGTACATCTAAAGGCTCTATAATTCTAATTCTCTCGCAGTCACCAAGTATTCCATTTGCAGCGTCTCTTACCACTGGATTCATATGTATCGGGTATATTATCTTAATATCAGGCGTTTCATCAACAATTCTTTTAATTGCTCTAAACATATTATGTAGAGGTTCTCCAAGATTTTCTCTCCTGTGAGCAGTTAACATAATAAGCCTACTATCAGATGCCCATATAAGCTGCTCATGGTTATAATCATCTCTGACTGTAGTTTTCAGCGCATCAATTGCGGTATTACCAGTTACATAAATTGTTTCTGAATTTTTACCTTCATTAATAAGATTTAGCTTTGATAATTTGGTGGGAGCAAAATTATATTGTGCCACAATTCCTACAGCCTGACGGTTAAATTCTTCCGGGTAGGGAGAATTGATGTTATAAGTTCTAAGTCCCGCTTCTACATGTCCAACTGGTATCTGCAGATAAAAGCATGCCAGTGCTGTTACAAATGTCGTTGATGTATCTCCATGCACTAACACTACATCTGGTTTTACTTCCTCTAGTACTGCTTTTATTTTTTCAAGGATATTTATGGTTACATCAAATAATGTCTGATTTGCTTGCATAATGGATAGGTCATAATCTGGGACCACACCAAAAGCGACCAATACTTGATCTAACATCTCTCTATGTTGCCCTGTGACACAGACAACTGTATTTAATGTCTCTCGTTTTTTTAGTTCTTTTACTAAAGGGCACATCTTAATTGCCTCTGGTCTTGTTCCAAATACTACCAACACATTTTTCTCCAATTTTATTTACCCACTTATTTTATAATTTATATACACCATCAAAAGTACATATATTTCTGGTATCTAGAACCAGTTTATCTTTTATTAACTCCATATTTTTTTTAATATGATCGTGTGCTACCATAATAATAATAATTTCTATTTCATTAATAAAATCCTCAAAATTTATAAACTGATGATCTACAATTCTTTCTTTGATAAACGGATCAAATACTTTAACTCCGAAGGCCAGATGCTCATCCATTCGTTCCAATAGTTGTAATGTTGGGCTTTCTCTTATATCATCAACGTTTTCTTTATAAGTTAATCCATACAACCCCACTTTTGAAATATCTTTAATATCATGTTCTCTCATGATGTCCCTGATTCTTCTCAAAACATGTGTTGGCATTGCATCATTAGTTTTTCTTGCCATTAATATCATATTGGTTAAATCAGGATAATCCCCTACTAAAAACCAAGGGTCTACTGAAATACAATGACCACCCACTCCTGGTCCCGGTTGTAAAATATTTACACGCGGGTGCATATTTGCGGTCTTAATAATTTCATAGACATCCATATTATCAGATCTGCAAATCTTGGCCAATTCATTAGCGAATGCAATATTGATATCTCGGTATGTATTTTCAATAACCTTTGACATTTCAGCAGTCCTTATATCCGTCACAACAATTTCTTCCTTACAGAAATTCGAGTATAATTCTTTTACTCTCTCCCCAATTACCATATCGTCTGCTCCAATAGTCCTTGAATTGTGCTCAAGTTCATAGAGCATATTACCTGGTATAATTCTTTCAGGGGCATGGACCAAATGCACATCTTGACCGATGACAAATCCTCTTTTTTCTACTTCTGGTCGGACAAATCTGTCAATAGAGCCAGGTGATATCGTTGATTCAATAATTAATACTGCACCTTTTTCACAAACATCTAGAATGCTGTTTACTGCGGATATAACATATTGAGGATCAAGTTTTTTACTTACTTTGATATAAGGCGTTGGGACTGAAATAATATATATATCTGTCTTTTGATACTCAGTGGTAAATTCGATGTCATTAGAAACAGCTTCTTCAAAGAGCTTCCCTAACCCCTGTTCCTCAAAAGTCAATTCGCCCTTTTTTAATGATTCAACTAATTTTTCGTTGTAGTCTGTTCCCACTACCTCAATGCCGCTTTTTGCAAACATTAAAGCTGTTGGCAAACCAATGTAGCCTAATCCTACTATATTAATCATTTCTTGTGCCCTCTTTTCCTAATCAAAATCAATGTGAATTTCTGACTGTTTCTGATTGAAATCCCATTGAAACTCTATGGCAATTTTCTTCTCTAATACACCAAATGCAGAAGAATAATTTGTCAAAATGCCATCTTTATGTATAATTATTTTTTCTTTTCCAAATACACTAATTGTACAAATTAGTTGTTTGTTTCTATTGAAAACTTCATAAACGCTATCCTTTTTTTTCCCAACTGTCAAGTTGGGGGCAAGATGAAGATAACTATGAGTAATCCTTCCAGATTTTACTTTTACCCAATCTTTGATTGTTAACACTTTAGTGTCAGTCAACTCAATATTTCTTTGATGGAAATTCCCCAGGTAATTTTCATAAGCCCCGAACAAACCATGTTCAGTTTCTTTAAATATTACATTACTAATTCTCCTGGCAACTCTGTGTTCACCCCAGCACTCAGACTGTTGCTGATTGCCGATCATAATGGTATTATGAGCCTCAGTACTTCTAAAATAATTTCTCAGTTTCCCCTGATACTGGTAAGTACCAGAATTCACAAAAACTGGTTTGCCTGCTAAGGATACTTCAAAGCTTAAAGCATCACAATGCCCATGCCCTGGCATATAGTCCGGACCTAATCTTCCTATATCAAACATAATTGCAATATTTTCCTTATAATATTTATAATAGCCAGCTTCCGGAAAATTATTTTTGTAAATAGGTTCTATGCCAAATAAATGTTTTGTTGCTTTGAGAAGCTGATATGTTTCCTTTGCAACTCCACCACCAGCATCATTAAAAAGCGGTATTTTTCCCATGTCTTTTTCCAACGAAGCCAATACATTAACCATCTTTTGGATTATTGGAAATAGAATTTCAATATCATCAGGCTTTCTTTGTTGCAAACAAAAAGCTATCCTTATTATATCCTCTAACACAATCTTATGATACATAAGACTTAATTCAAAGTGCATTCCATCATCTAAAATTTGTTCTTTTATTTGTTTCTGCAATCTTGAAAAATAAGTTTTATAAATACTATCCTTCTTAAAGTATAAACTGCAAATCAAAATGGTTTTTATGTTTTCAAAATAGTGATTCCCTAATAGATGTTGCTCCTGATTCTGCATCAAATAATTGTATTGAAGATATATATTCTGCAGTATTTTCTCCCTGAACTCTTTATCGTCTTCAAATATTTTACCAAATAAATCAAAACATATAAATAAGTTTGGTATGCGAAGAGAAATTGTATAGGCTTGCCAGGCGTCACCTTTGATATCACTATTATTTTCTAGCCAATTTAGTAATAATTCTTTGAACTTATTGTAATACTTAATATCTTTTTTTTTAGTATAAGCTGCTGCTAAAGCAATTGCAAACTCAAAATAGTGGAGATTAAAATTCCATAAATGTGAAGCTTTTGTATTATTCCAGCTCTTGATATCAAGCATATATTCTTCATTCAGCAAGAGGATTTGATTTTCCAGTATTTTATTCGTGTCAAACCGCCTTAGATACTCATCATCTAAATCCAGCTCCTTAATTCCCAACTTTAGTGGAATACAGTTATTTATGGGAAGGCATGTAAGAGTCTTGTATTTATCTGTTCTAATATTTTTTTTTAACTGATAAAATACCTGTTTTGTTTTTAAATATTTAATTGTATTAAAGTATAGCTTTATTTTTCCGATCATATTGTTCTGCCCTTTAACCCAAAAATACATGCTCTAACTTATCTGTCAAAACCTGAACTCGGTGATTCTTATTTATAAATGCTCGACCATTTTCACCAAATTTAGCCCACTCACTTTCCGGCATATAATATACTTCTTCAATCCGCTGTGAAAGTTCTTGTGAATTAAAAGGTTCTATAACATACCCTGCACCAGAAGTTGCTACTACGTCATCTTCATACAAAAAACCATATATCGTACAAGCACCAGAATACAGATATTCATTCACTTTATTTTTTGATACCCCATACTGATAGGTTTCTTCATGGTCTTCAATTGCTAAATGGGCCAGACAAATTTTACTGGCTTTAAGTAATGCAGGTATGCTTTCCTTACTTATACGCGAACCGATATAAACATTATCAAGCTTATTTTCTTTGGCATAGGCTTTCATTTCGTCCTTCTCTTGACCACTTCCCACAAATACCATTTTAATTGGACAACCTTTTTCTTTTAGTAGCTTAGCTGCCTCTAACATCATATAAACGCCTTCATATTTCATATAATATCCAGTAAAAACACAGGTAAAAGAATCTTTCATGAAAGTTCTAATTTCTTCAGGCACCTGGCTTTTTTTTGTTTCTGCATCTCTATCAAATCGTTCACAGTCCATAGGCTGTCCTATAAGAAAAGTTTTTTTCTTACTAAACCCTAGTTTGTCACAGATATATCTATCTCCATATTCCATGGAATAAATAATTCTATCAGCTTTTCGATATGCCCATTTTTCTAATGACCCAAAGAATAAAACCAAGGGATGATATTTTGACTTGTCACCGTTCAAAACCCAGATAGTTGGCCATAAATCCCTGACCTCCACAGTGAGTCTTGTATGATATTTTTTAGAAGCTTTATATGCGGCTATCCATGCAAAAGGATGCACAGAGCATCCATTAATCACATCTGGTTTACCAAATTCTTTCACAATCATATCGGTATTTTTCATCACTGCTTTTCTAAAAGAAAGCATATTTCTAAATCTAGAAACTCCATCATTTTCTGCATATGGCGATGTTTTTAAATATACATAATGCATATTATCATTAATTTTAGAAATATAATATGCATTCTCTGATATGTAAGTATGCGTAAAATGTGAAAAAGCGGAAGAAATAATTACCACATTGTGTCCGCGTTCAGATAATTCAATAGCAAAATCATACTGTCTTGAAATACCACCATATTTAGGTTCAGAGGAATAATGATCAATAATCCAGATTGTCTTCATATCTCTATCCTTCTGTTTCTTTAATGCTACTTAATAAATCATTAATTTGATAACTTTTCTTATATCCACTCATACCTTGCTCATATAGCAAATTTCCAAAAACTTTATTGAAAATCCCGATTTTTCCAGAAATTACTCGAATCATTGGATTGAAAATCTTTACAAGCCTCATCTTTTTCCCATGAACCTCCGCAATCAACCTTACCATTTCACTAGTCTTGACATACTCTCCATTTTGAGGGAAAAACAACCCTTGCTCACCATTATCAATCATGAGCCGTATAAATTCGCAAAGATTATCAATATGCAGCATACTTCGCTGATTATCAATGTCCGGAAAAACAGGAAGTTTCAGTGCGGCTTTTGCCAGCCTTGGATAATTTCCCTTCGATCCTTTTCCATAGATCATCGGCGGTCTCAGAATGACAACTTTAAAATCAGCATTGGTAAAATCTCTAATGCCTTCTTCTGCCTGAAGCTTGCTATTTCCGTAGAAATTCGTGGGCTGAGGTATGGTATCTTTTGTTATGACTCTTTTCTTGTTAAGTTGGCTGCTATCACCATAGACAATAATGCTGCTCATAAAGATGAACTGCTTAACCTTATCATTTTTTGCCTTTAAAGCGGTTTCTATGGTTAAATCTCGATTCACCTTATAGTATCTTGCTTTCGTTTCTTCCGTAGCTTTTTTAATATCGACATGCGCGATCCCCGCCACATGAAAGACAACATCATACCCCGAAAAGTCTTTCTCTTTCCAGGCCCCATCCTTCATATCAACAGTATCAACCAGGTACTGTCCCGGATACTTTCCAACCCATTTCTCAAAACCGGAGCCAATATAGCTATTGGCTCCGGTGATTAATATTTTTTTCATCTTATGTTTGTCTCCAGAGTTCCGGACTTTTCTTTCTTTTCGAGTATCCCGGTACCACCTTCAGTATAACCGTCTTTTTTAAGGATGCAGACAAAGGTTCCAAAGAAGCACTTAACATCCAACCCAAAGCTCATAGCCTTTACGTAATCCCCATCCAGTTTCGCCTTCTCCTCAATGGGAAGTTCATCTCGACCATTAATCTGTGCCCAACCGGTTAACCCAACTGGGACATCATTTACACCATATTTATCTCTTTCTTCAATAAGATCAACCTGATTCCATAGCGCAGGGCGTGGGCCGATGATGCTCATCTCACCTTTTAGGATATTAATAATCTGGGGCAGTTCATCAAGACTTGTTTTTCTTAGGAACTTACCCGTTTTTGTAATATATTGACGTGGATTCTCCATTAGATGGGTGGGAACATCTTTGGGTGTATCCATTCGCATGGTGCGAAATTTCAATATATTAAAATGGGTCTTATGAATTCCCACTCTTTTCTGTTTGAACAGCACCGGTCCTTCGGTGTCAATCTTGATTGCGATGATCAAAATTAAAAAGACGGGTGAAAGTACGATTAATCCTATAACGGCCATTCCGATATCAATAACTCGTTTAATTTTTAAGTAGCTGATGATTTGCACCTCCAATTGTGGTTTAGGGTCGTGTGATTACTTAATAGGTGTGAATAAAAACTTTTTTTCTTTTGGCACCTTTTTTCGATTCTTCCATATATACAGTATACCAGAAGAAAGGAGGTGACACAATGCCAGTTACTACTGAATTCCTTAGCAATAAACTCCAGGTTCGTTCGAACTACGGTCTGGTGGATGGGAAGGAAACGATTAAGTCTAAAACTTACTCAAATCTGAAAGCATCCGCCGGGAATGATGATATCTACGCTGTGGCTGAAGTTCTTGCAAGTATGCAGGAACCCACCATGGAAGAAGTCATTAAAATTGAAAGCATCCTGTTGATTCCAGGCGTATAACCTAAACTAAATCTACAAGAAAGGAGGTGATTTTTATGCCAGAAATTAAAGCAACCATGGCGTTTCGCCGTGCAGATGGTAAAAACTCCACCATTACCGTATCCGATGCCAACGCCAGTTTGACAGCCGCCGCTGTGAACACCGCGACGGATACAATCCTAGCCAAAAATGTGTTCGCACCGGAAGCTTCAGATCTCACAGCCAAGGTGAGTGGTAAACTCATCAGTACCACAACCCAGGATTTTACAATGACAACTGTATAGGTAAAATTAAGAACCAGTGTTAAACTCTGGTTCTTTTTTTAATCACATTTTAACATACTTTTCATCAATTCCGAAGAAAAATAGTTATTTTTTTAAGTAAATTAACTTTTTTTTATTATAAGATAGAAAATAATTCATTTTAACGGTTGCAATTATTCAAAAAGTATATATAATGTAATCAGAACTTGCGTTCTAATAATATTTTCAGAGGAGGGTTGTTATGAACCAAAATGAAGTACTGTTTTTGGTCCGAGGTGCAAAACTAAAGGAGCCTGGTAAAGAGTGGGAGTTAATTGAAGGGTTTCGTCCATTAATTCTAGCCAATATTCGCAAATATGTTTATCGTCCGGATGAGGTTGCAGATTATTTAAATGAAGGGGCCTTGGTGGTCCTGAAGTGTATTGAGTCCTATGACGAAGATTCAGGGGTGCCTTTTCCCGGGTATTTAAAAAAGGAATTATTCTATTTTTTTGTTGCTCATGCCAAGAAGCACCAAAATCTTTCATCCCTGGATGCAACCCTTCCCAATGGGAACTCGAGTCTGCTGGAAGTGCTGGCAGATGATACCGTAGCGATTGAAGGGGATTTTGTGCATCGGGAGGATTTAAAAGCGTTGTTTGTGTATTTACCCTTATTAAGGGAACGTCGGCGTTGGATTATTGAAGAACATTATTTCAGGAAGCAAAGCTTTATCGCTATTAGTGTGAAGATTGGGGTAACCTCCAATAGTCTGGTAAAGCTTCACCGCCGTGCCATTCAGGATTTGAGAACCCATTTTGGGTTGGATTTGGTGAATTGATGAATTATTAAAACAATCGTTAATATAATATTGTAGGGGCGGGTAGTACCCACCCTAAACGTTGGTATGAAAGCATTAGGTTGCGGGCGATTGATATCGCCCCTACATTTTAGGATTCGGTTTTCAGATCTTGGGCCATTTTGACATAGCGCCTTTTTTTGTAGGTTAACCAAACCCAGGCAATGGCAATGCCCAAAGTGATTCCTGCAAGGTCAATCATCACATCCCGAAGCTCACTGCTTCTTCCGGGAACAAAGCGCTGGTGGATTTCATCACTCATGGCATAGAATAAACAGATCCCCAGTGTTATTGATGTTTGGATGGGTTTACTGAAGGTGATTTCAAATGGTTTTCGTTTAGCCGTTTTATAAACCGCCAGCATGGTTACAAATCCCAGAATGGTGTAAATGGTGGCATGGGCTGTTTTCCTCACCATAAAGCTCCAATCCTGAATAATCATGGCCTGTTCTGATAAACTGATGCTGTGAAAATTGGCAACGAAATTCGTTACCAGCACATTCACAATACCCCCGCTGAGTAAAGCGGACTGGGTCGCCGGCTGAGCGGAAAAAATAAAGATCATCCCCATTAGGCCCGCAACCATCAACCAAAGCAGCCAAAGAGGAACTCCTTTTTCCCAGAGTTTAGGATAATTTATTTTTTCCATAATCGACTAAAACCTTTCTTTCTTTTTTTTGAATCTTCGTAATAATCGGGTTCGGTAATGATAATGCTTTCATCAACTAAAACTCTGCGAGGGTTTTCTTTCAGCATTTGTTCGACCTTTTCTTCTCCAATAAGGTCCACGGCTATTTCTTTGGCTTGGCCAAAGGCTTCGTAACTCTTGGTGTGGTGGGCATCACTGGAAAGAAAATGAATCATGTTGTGAGTAAGGAGGATCTCAGCAGATTCCCGGGCACTGGTTCCATAAAAACCGG
>JGI24147J20444_1000699_pt1 | contig 19287 bp, 13 predicted proteins | sample BarGraIncub1133A_FD_20444 | JGI IMG/M metagenome (IMG submission 20444) | reverse complement strand
TCTTTCTGGTTGTACGAAAAAAGCCCCGGAAATTTCCGGGGCTTACGATTAAGTTTTATCCGGTACAACAATTGTAGTTCTTCACAGTACCAGCTTTGTCCAAGCGGTGTCAAGCAGGATCAGGCAGAGCGGTTTAGTTCCAGCCGTTACATCTGCCTCTTCAGTCGTCACTACCGACGTCACACCGGTAGACGCCACTCTTGCCGCCCTCCTTGAACAGCAGTTTAATCTCGCCGATTGTAATCGATTTATCGTTCCCCTTGCACATGTCATAAATTGTCAGAGCAGCCAGACTGGCCCCGGTCATCGCTTCCATCTCCACTCCGGTCCGCTCATACGCCCGTACGGTACAGCGGACCGTGATCACGCCGGCNGGTTCATTCATGTCAAAATCGACAGTGACGTTATGGATGGCCAGCGGGTGGGAAAGGGGGATCAGGTCGGGTGTCCGTTTTGCAGCCATGATTCCGGCCAGACGGGCAACACCCAGCACGTCACCCTTGGCGACACCACCGGTCTTGATGGCCGCCAACAGCTCTGGCGAGAGACGCACTTCGGCTGCCGCAATGGCGGTTCGCATGGTCGGCTGCTTCGTGCTGACATCGACCATAATTGCGTGGCCGCTTTCGTCAAAATGGTTGAAGTTCAAGTGCTATCTCCTCGTTATGCCGGTGTCAGATACTGCTCAAACTGTTTCTTGTCGACCGCACAGCGATACGCCTCTTCCGGGTTCACTGTTTTCGTTTTCAGCAGATCGAGCAGATGCTGGTCCAACAGCTGCATGCCGTCCTTCTTGGCGGTCTGCATGATGGAGGGGATCTGGAATGTTTTTCCTTCGCGGATGAGGTTGGCGATGGCCGGGGTGCCGAGCATGATTTCCAGCGCCGCAACGCGTCCGGTGCCGTCGGCGGTTTTCAGAAGCTGCTGGCAGATAACCCCCTTTAATGACTCAGAGAGCATGGCGCGGACCTGCTCCTGCTGGTCGGTCGGGAAAACATCGATAATACGATCGACCGTTTTGGCCGCAGTACTGGTGTGCAGAGTGCCAAAGACCAGATGCCCGGTTTCGGCAGCGCTCATGGCAAGTTGAATGGTCGTCAGGTCGCGCATTTCACCCACCAGAATGACATCCGGATCTTCCCGGAGTGCCGCACGCAGGGCCGAGGTAAAACTCTCCGTATGTTCGCCGATCTGGCGCTGATTCATGAGTGACAATTTGTTCTCATGGATAAATTCCAGCGGATCCTCAAAGGTCAGGATATGTTCCCTGCGGGTGGAGTTGATCAGGTCGATCATGCCTGCCAACGTCGTCGATTTGCCGGACCCGGTCGGCCCGGTTACCAGCACCATCCCTTTCTTGAAGTTGGTCATGCGCCGCACCCCTTCCGGCAGCCCCAGTTCGTCAGCAGAAAGTATTTTTGTCGGGATGATGCGGAACACGGCGGCAATTCCGCGGTACTGCATCATGATATTGCCACGAAAACGTGCTAATCCAGGGACTTCATAGGCAAAATCGAGATCTTTTGTTTCGGTGAAGTGGGCCTGCTGCTTTTCACTCAAAATTTCGAACAGAATCGCTTTAAGCTCGTCATGCCCCAGTGTTTTAAAGTTGAGCCGCACCATATCCCCCCGCTGACGAAAAATAGGCGGGTTGCCGGTTGAAAGGTGCAGGTCGGATGCTCCCTGCTCCTTCATCATGTTAAAGAGCGCATCTATACGTGCCATGAAATTTCTCCTCTTTTACTAAAGAACGACCGATGCAATATATTCTTCAGGCGAAACGTCCCCAGCTATCAGGAGCCGCCGCCCCTCTTCTTCCAGACCGTGATAACCGGCCATTTTGAGATGGTTTTCCACCGCAGCGACATCGCTCGATTGCTCAAAAACCCGCAGGAAGTCATCATCAAAAATCAGCACATCGGTCAGGAACTTTCTTGTTCTGAAACCGCTATGGTCACAGGCATCACATCCGGTGGTGTGAAAAAAATCTGTCGGCGGTTCCGCCAGATCCATGGCGGCCAGCTCTTCAGGCGGCGGTATATAGGTAGTGCGACATTCCGGACAGAGCAGCTGGATTCCTTTGAATGAAACCAGGCCATTGACAAAAAATGGCAGGAAGTAGTTTTGCTGCTGATACAGCAGCAACTGGCGCAGGACAGTGCGGGTGCCGCGAATTTCCAGTCCGGCCAGAACCAGTTTGCCGCGCATGGCGGCCCGACAGGCGGCCGTGAATGGCATTCCCTCGGTAGCATCCTCAATCACCAGTATATCAGGAGCATGATCCAGCGCGTCCATGACCGTTGCGGCCCGCTCAGTTTTGTCCCGTGGAAGAATGATGCGGGGGAAACGCTTGTTTGTTCGCCCCGGTCCCTCACCAAGAATAATAACATTTTTCCCGGTTGTATCGATCTCGTCAAGCATGAGATCAATAAAGCGGTCACGCTCCTGGGTGTTTCGTGAGGCAAAGAAGGTGATCCCCTGCTGCCTGCGCGACAACCGGATAAAATCGGCTTCCTGCCCGGCAGGGAGATGGAGATCGGCAAGCCGGTCCGGAACGGATGCAGAGAGATGCGGACGAATGGTGACGTATTCTCCACCATACCCTGCCAAAGTCGCTACCTGGAAGGTGATCGGACGGGAGCGGTAGCTGAACGTCAACAGTCCGCCGCTGTTTGCGACACCAGGGGGTATGCTGCCGATACTTTTACGGATTTTGAGGGTGACGTCAGGATAATAGGTAACGGCTAGTGAACCGACCGGACGAGAAACGCCACCCCGTCGGCCGCTGACGGTCACGGTCTCTCCCATCGGTTGCAGGGAGAGCGATGAGAGCCGGTTCTGCAGGATGAAAATCAACAGGTAGTCAAGCAGCTTCCCCCCGCTCAGGTCGCTGTTAATCGTTGCCAGAACGTTGTCGGAAAAGGCGCTTGAATCGAACCCGAGCTGTTCCCGTCCGCTGCTGCCGTAACAGGCCTCGATCATTTCACGGATTTCACGTATCAGTGCCACCGAAATGTTGATCTGGCAGCCGGATATCTGTTCGACCGCCGTGATTGCGACACTGTTGAGCGGGTCGGAAATGGCGATGCTCAACTCGCCACCGGCTTTTATGAGCGGAATAAGATTGAACTTACGCGCCATTGCCGCCGGGACGAGCCGTACCGCATCCGGGTCGATCATGTCGACTTTGAGCCGGATGTAGGGGAGGTCGAGTTGATTGGAGAGTGCCCAGTCAATATCCTCCTGCGTGACGATCCCGAGAGTAATCAGCGCTTCGCCGAAGCGTGCCCCGGTCCGCCCCTGCTCCTCCAGGGCGGCGGCGATGTCACCTTCGTTAATGATGTTGCAGGCGGAGAGAATCGCGCCCATGGACCCCTTTTTATGCTCTGACATGACAGGCCTCCGTAGGTGTATACATCACTGCGATAAAACTATTCGCTCCGGTCACTCAGGTTCTCAAAGCGGGTATGCTCGCCGAAAAAGGCCAGGCTGACCGTGCCGATTGCACCGTTACGCTGCTTGCCGATGATCAGTTCGGCGTTGCGATCGTGTCCCTGGGTGCAGGATCCATCCCGTTTGCGGCACGCTTCGCAGTAGACCGCCTCGCGGTAAACGAACATGATTACGTCGGCATCCTGCTCGATGGCGCCAGATTCGCGCAGGTCGCTCATCATCGGGCGTTTGTCGGCGCGCTTTTCCAGCTCGCGGTTCAGCTGGGAGAGCGCTACAACCGGCACACCCAACTCTTTGGACAGCGCCTTCAGTGCCTGGGAAATTTCGGAAATCTCCTGCTGACGTGACTCGATTTTTGTACCTGCCTTCATCAGCTGAAGGTAGTCGACAATGATCAGCCCGATATCATGTTCGCTCTTCAGGCGGCGTGCCTTGGAGCGGAGCTCAAGGACGCTGATGGCCGGGGTGTCATCGATAAATATTTTGGCATCATGAAGAACTCCGGCTGCCCGCGTCAGGCGCGGCCAGTCACTGTCAAGGAAGTGACCGGTGCGCATGCGACTCAAATCAACACGGGCGATGGAGGCGAGAAAGCGCATGACAAGGTCTTCCTTTCCCATCTCCAGAGAAAAAACAACACAAGGAGTCTTCTTTTTACTCTCGGCGCTGGCGTACTGGGCGATGTTGAGCGCCAGGGTCGTTTTCCCCATCGAAGGACGGGCGGCGATGATGATCAGGTTGCCCGGCTGGAACCCGGCAGTCATCTGGTCGAGATCCGCATAGCCGGTCGGTACGCCGGTGATGTGCTCTTTGCGATCATTGAGTGACTTGAGAATCTTGAACGCTTCTTTGATGAGTGGCTGGATCGGCACATACTGCGGTCGCAGCTTGTTTTCGCCGATCTCATACAGGTCCTTCTGGGCCTTGTCCAACAGCTCATTGACATCGGTCTGATCCTCATAACTGCGGGTGACGATCCCGGTGGCGATGCTGATCAGCTTACGGTTGACCGACTTCTCTTTGACGATTTTGCAGTAATAGGTAACGTTGGCCGCCGTCGGGACGTAATCTACCAGCATGAGCAGATAGGCAGCGCCGCCGACCTCATCCAGCTCCCCTTTCTTTTTCAGGGTTTCAGTCAGCGTTACCAGGTCGCACGGTTCACGCCTGTCGGACAGCTGCATCATTGCCAGAAATATCTTGCGATGTACCTCGCGGTAGAAATCTTCCGGGACGATGCTTTCCAGCACCCGGTTGATGGCGTCGTTGTCGATCAGAATACCACCCAAGATGGACATTTCGGCGTCCAGGTTCTGGGGGGGGAGTTTTGGGTCAGTCATGTGTATGTATTCCTTGTGCTTCTGGTTTTATTTTACATAAGGGTCGAATCCAGGGTAACCGGTCACGTAACTGCATGAATCCATGACCGTGCTCATCTGCCCCTGCCCCTCACGCCAATGCCGTGGCTACGGNCCTGCATAGCTCCTGGCGGAGATACGGCTTTTTGAGAAAACCCTTAGCGCCGAGCTTCTCAAGTTCATCCACCGTTCCCTCCTGGTGGAATCCGGACGAAATCAGAATACGGATGTCGGGGTAGCTCTCTATAAACCGCAGCAGAGCCTCTTTGCCACCCATTCTGGGCATAAGCATATCCAGAATCACCAGAGAAATATCGTCCTTCGCTTGTGCGTACACCTTCAATGCCTGCTCACCATCTTCAGCAAGGTAGACCCGATATCCCAGCCCTTCCAAAAGTTCTTGTCCTACGCAGCGGAGTATCTCCTCGTCATCCACAAACAGGATACCACCCGAACCGTGAATCGGCTCTTCGCTACAGTTCCCCTCTATCTTTTTCGCGCCTGAAATCGGAAGATATACTTTAAAGACCGTTCCGACGCCAGGTTCACTGTAAATGGTTATACAGCCATGGTGATCCGTAACCATGCCGTAGACGGCAGCTAATCCCAAGCCGGTCCCTTTGCCGACCCCTTTTGTCGTAAAAAACGGTTCAAAAATATGCGGGATGATTTCCTTCGGTATCCCGGTGCCGGTATCNGACACCGCTATTTCGATATACGGNCCGGGGGTTATGTCGAAATTACTGGACGTACAGTACCCGGAATCCAGCGCAACATTGCTGGTNGTAAACGTGATAACNCCACCTTCCGGCATGGCGTCGCGGGCGTTGACACCCAGGTTGAGCAGGGCATTCTGCAGNAGGGTTGGATCACCGGTTATATACGCATCTTTAGCGACCAGTCTTGTCTTCAGGGCGATCGTCTTGTCAACCGTTCGCTCCAGTAGCGAAATAACCTCACTAATCGTCGTGTCGACCCGGACGAGTACCGCATTTTTTTCCCCTTTGCGGGAAAAAGCCAGCAACTGACCGGTGAGGTCGGCTGAACGGCTCGCCGCCTGCTGAATGGTGCCGAGCAGTTTCATTGCCGCAGAATCACCCGTTACATGGCGCTCCATAAGTTCAGCGGAACCCAAAATGGCGGTCAGCATATTGTTGAAGTCGTGGGCAACACCGCTGGCCAACTGGCCGATGACATCCATCTTCTGTGTCTGCCGGATCTGATCCTCCATCCGTTTCTGCTCGGTGATATCCAGGGACACGGTCAGCACGCACTTCTCATCGTTAAAATCCATGAGTGTACTGTACAAAAGCACAGAGCGGCTTTCACCCTGAAGGGTTTTGACCTCAGTTGCAAATCCGGATACGCCCTGCGTTTCGTGAATTTCTTTAAAAAAGTGCCCCCGCTCGGCACTGTTGCCCCAGAGACCAAGCTCAACGCCGTTCTTGCCGATAACAACGTCATTCGTGTAACCAAAGACATCTCTGCAGGTACGGTTGACCGTGCGGATTATTCCCTCGGGAAACGAAGAGACGACTATGGCCAGCGGGGATACATCAAAAAGGGTCTGGAGACTGCTGTTTGATTCGTTCAACAGTTTTTGAGCGGTTTCGTACTCTTCGATCTGCACCCGCAACATCTCTTCGGTTGCCACCAGCTGATCGCGCGTTTCGACAAGCTCTATGACCTGACCATGCAGCAGTTCCTCAGTGTTTTTCAGCACGCTGTTCCACTGCTGAAGCTGCTCATTGCTCGTTTTTAGTTCTGCTGCTGAGTGCCGTAACTCGGCTGTGCGCAGCTCTACCAGCTCTTCCAGATGGTTTTTGTGCAGCTCGATCTCACGGCGCTGTCGGTACAGCTCGGCAAATATTCTGACCTTGCTCTGCAAAAACTGTGGTTCTATCGGCTTGGCAAGATAATCAACCGCTCCGGCGTCATACCCTTTGAACTGAAACTGGAGATCCTTCATCCCTGCGGTGACAAAGATGATCGGAATGCGTTTGGTCTTCGGATTTGCACGCATCAGTTGAGCCGTCTCGAAACCATCCATCCCCGGCATCTGCACATCCAGCAGTACCAGGGCAAAGTCCTGCTTGAGCGTCAGGCGCAGCGCCTCGTTTCCGGACGATGCCCTGACGAGCTCATATCCCTGGTCAGACAGGAGCTCTTCCAGTGACAGAAGGTTTTCAGGCCGGTCATCTACCAGCAGAATCGCTATGGAGTTGAGCCGTGTCGTCATGCGCATGGTTTCTCCTCTACAAGCTTCATCAGTAGGCTCGGGATCTCGTCCAGTCGGACAACATGATCCGCTTTCAGTAACTGCAGCGCACTCTTAGGCATGGAATCCATCTCTGCGTCAGCGGGGTCCTGAACAATTGCCACCCCGCCGCTGATTTTTATTTTCAACAACCCCTTGCTGCCGTCGAACCCGGCACCGGTCATGATGACGCCGATCAGCGCCGGTCCATACACTTCTGCCGCAGATTCAAAGAGTATATCTACCGAAGGCCGGGCAAAGTTAACCGGAGGATCGATGGTGAGCGCCAGATTGCCCCCGCGCTCCACCATCAGATGATAGTTGGCAGGAGCCAGATAGACCGTGCCGGGAACCAGCGCTTCCTGCTCGTCGGCCTCCTTCACCCGGATGGCGCAGAGCGTATCCAGTAGCACCGCCAGGCCGTCATCAGAAGTCGGCATGATATGGGCAACGACCAGCACCGGGAGCGGGAAATCAGCGGGGAGCGCCCCCAGTACCCGTTTGAGCGCCGAGACTCCGCCGGTCGAAACGCCGAAGACAAGCGCCTTGAACCGTCCGCCGCTACTCTTGTGCATACCGTTTTCGATAGATCTGCAGCCGTGGTACTACCGCCTCGTACCGGTCTGAAATGCGCCGGTGGTCCAGACTCTCCTTCGTGCCGAGACAGAGGAAACCACCCGGAGCCAGACTGCTGTCGAATAGCCCCAGTACCCGTTCCTTGAGCGGTTGTTTGAAATAAATCATGACATTGCGGCACAGAATCAGATTCATTTCGCCGAAATCGGCATCAACGGCCAGGTTATGCGCCGCAAAAACGATATTTTCCCGCAGCGAGGGGGTCAGAATGGCGTGGTCGTAGCGGGCCGTGTAGTAGTCGGAGAATGAACCCTTTCCCCCCGCCTGTTGATAGCTTTTGGTAAAACGCTGCAATTCCTGCAGCGGATAGATCCCTTCCTGTGCCGCGCGGATTACCTCTTCGTTGATGTCGGTGGCATAGATCCGGAAGCGTCCTTGTAACCCCTCTTCCAGCAGGAGTATCGCCATTGAATACACCTCTTCGCCGGAGGCACAACCGGCGTGCCAGATCTTCACAAAGGGATAGGTCTTCAGATGCGGCACCACCTGCTCCCTGAGCGCCTTGAAAAAGGCGGGATCACGGAACATCTCCGAAACATTGACCGTGATCCCCCGCAGCAGGGTGTCGAACAACACGCGATCCCGGAGCAGGTGTGACTGGGCATGTGAGAACGTGGCGAAGTCGGAGCCGGAAAGCCACCGGGTCAGCCGCCGCCGGAGTGACGCTTCGGAATACTCCCTGAAGTCGTACCCGTAGCGCTGGTAGACCCCCTCCATCAGGAGTTTTATTTCAAGATCGATGAGCTCATCATCGGTCATGTTGTCGCCTCCGCTCCGTCAGCATCTGTGCCCGTTCCTCCAAATCCTCGTTGGTCTGCTGCAGCTCCTCCTGCTGGACCCGCAGCTCTTCAGTCTGGGCTTGAGTCTGTTCCAGGAGGTCATTGACCAGCTGTCGCGAACGGTTGACGTTGATTGTAATGGCAACCCCCTCCAGTGCCTGGGTCAAAAAAATGAAATCGTCGTCGTCAAACCGCCTGAAGCTGCCCAGCTCCAGCACGCCGACCAATGTATCATTGTGCATAATCGGAAGAATTGCAACAGTCAGGGGGGCCGCGGTACCAAGAGCCGAGGTGATCGGGATATAATCGGGTGGTACCACATTGAGACAGATCATTTTTCGTTCCAGCGCCACCTGACCCGGCAGCCCTTCACCAAGCCGGAAACCCCAGTTTAGTCGACCGGTTCTGGAAATGGCGTACGTGGAGAGGGTTTGAAGCATCTCACCCTTTTCGTCATACAAATACATGATACCAACCCCGGCGCCAAGAAAATCGGCCATAAAAGCCAGTGCCTCGTCAGCCAGTTCGGCGCTTGTATGCTCGACTCGCAGAATTTTGTTAAGTTCGTACAGCCCACTCTTCAAACGGTCGCGCCGGGCATCCAGGTCCCTGCTGCTGCGAAGCGATGCGGTCATTGCGGCAAATGCCCTGTCCAGCGTGACCTGTGCCGCGCTCATGCTGACAATCGCGCCTAGCACCATCCCCATCTCGTCACTGTTCACCCGAGTCGAATCGAGTGTTATCGCTTCGCTGACGATTACCTCCCGGTTCAGATCACCGCCGGCGACAGCCTCCGCAAGAGATGCCTTTTCCTCCCCCTGTTCCTGCTGCCTCCGGACCGCACCAAGCACCACGCCCAGAGGAAGTAACACCGAACGGTAGATCCAGAAGCCGAACAGAATGCCGATAACAATCGCCACCAATCCGATGCCGTAAACCTGGGACAGGCTCCGCCTGACCATGCTGTTTACCGCCGCAATCGCGTTCTCCTGGCCGCCCCTGGCAGCTGAAATACTTTCGTCCCCTTGTGCCGACTGTTTGATGACCATGGCGTGCAGTTTGTCGGTCGATCTGTTCGCCTGCTCAATCGCACTCAGCTTTCTTTTGAGAGTGCTCATAATTCCGGCGGCTGAATACAGTTCCGTGCGAATGGCTGAAAGTGACCCGACAGCCGTGTGGAGAATAGTTATTTCGTCTCTGGCATCAAGCTTGGCAAGAGATATCTCCATAAGCCGGGCACGTTCGTCGATCTCTGCAAAAAGTGAGCGGAGTTCTGAATCAAGCGTATCCAATTCTGCCGGCGACCCGAGGGTAAACAGCCTGTTTATGTCACCGGTAACCGTAAGGCCCAATGCCACCAGTTCGGCGTTGGCCAACAGGATGCTGTTGGCACTATTTGACTGGGCGAATATGACTCCCTGTCTGTTTGTACCAATAGCCAGTTGTGAAGAAGCCATCTCGGCCTCCTGGTGAAGATCCAGGTAGAGTCGATTCAATTTTTCAGTCAGCTCTTTCAGTGACTCAAACGCCCATTTTTTTGAACCGTCATCCTTTTGGGAGAGAAACTCTGCCTGGAGCTGTAAAAAACCATTCAAATCAGCCGTGAGCACCTTGAGATCGGATGAAATGAAGGGCGCATTCTTGCTCTTGGCGATGCGCCCCAGAAGGGTATTTGCCTTGCCTTTCACGATAAGAAAGGCGGTGCTGTTCTGGGCGTTATGCGCTGCCGCTGCAACCGCAAGCAGATCTTTAACCTGGTTGCGCAGTTCCTCAAGGCTGCGCAACCTGGCGGAAAAGAGATCGGTCGTTGCCAGCGCCTTGGCAAATGAAGCGGCACGGGTGACCTGAAGCTCCCGGATATGGGCTTCAAGCTCCTTGAGTCGTGCTGAAGACTCCTTCATCCGCTGCGATACCTTTATGTTCGCCTCTCCTGCGGCACTGTCGCTTTGGATGCGTGCTTCCGTGGCGGCAAAGAGTTCGCCGGAAATCTGGTCAAGGTCACCAGACATATCCAGCCGACGGTCGCCATNCATACCCTCAAGTGCGTGCTGGTCTTTTTTGACTCTTACCAGAGACTGTTCAGCTTCTTCACGGAATCTGGCGTACTCTTGCATGGTGCGCGCGGCGTTCACCTTTACCAAGTCGGTTATGTAACTCTGGAGCTCCCTCTGAAACGCCACCGTCCCCATCTGGAATGGGGCGCTCTTTTCAGCGATATATGCAAGCTTACCCTGGATAAAGTGCATGGATGAAAAACTGGCCAGGGAGATGCCGACAATAATGGCTGCTGTGACCAGCATATTGGCTATCAGTTTGGTCTTGAGGGTCATTGTATGTACCGCTTTCCTTCATCCTTTAAAAAATCCAGCAGCTTTTGCAGGTTGGGAGAAGGCTTCCCCTTGTACACAAGGGTCAACGGCCGTTCTATGGCTGGTGCAACTTCCTTGAGCCCCATTTCAACCGTGGTACCGGTAACAATACCGATGGCTTCAGGTGTTGCCGCTATTGAATCAGGAGTGTCGGCCAGTGATTCGACATCGTAGACAGTTTTTGTCACTGGTTCGTTATTCAGAATCCTGGACTTGAAGATGATCAGGGCGCCAGAGGAAACGGAAGGCCATACAACCAGAATCGGGGCGTTATCACCGCCAACCTCGTTCCAGTTAAGAATCCTGCCGGTAAATATCCCTTTAAGTTGCTCCTTTGAAAGTGCGTTCACACTGTTTTTTGCGTTGACCATGATCATCAATTTTTCGGCAACCGGAATATACGAACCGTAGGCACGGATCTCTTTTACCGGTACATCCGCTTTCCAGGCGGCGTTCAGCCAATCTTCCAGTGGCATGCTTGCCCCGGCCGCATCGACGTTCCCTTTTTCCATTTCCGCCAGTGCAGGCACCGGGTCGTTGAAAAGGATAGTGATGTCAATGCCGGTTTTATCCCTGAAGGGAGTTCTGATTGGGTCGAAGACTCTCTTGATAAAGGTATACCCGGTCGCTATTTTGACTTCTTCGGCGCATGCGGTTGAAACACCGACTACCGATAACATGATACTGATTACTATACGTTTCAAGGTAAACCCTCCGCGGCTGCCGAATATAACCAGACCCGTAGCAGTGAGAAGAGTTTTTCCATGTCGACCGGTTTTGGAATATAGTCGCTGGCGCCAGCCTTAATGCACTCTTCGCGGTCTCCCTTCATCGCCTTGGCGGTCAGGGCGATGATCGGCAGTGAGTGGAAGCGGGGATCTTTCCTGATGGTGCGCATGGCTGTGTAGCCATCCATTTCCGGCATCATGATGTCCATCAGAACCAGATCGATATCAGGGAACTCCTCCAGTTGCTTCAGCGCTTCGCAACCGTTTTCCGCTTCAAATATACTGATGTTTTTTTCCGCCAGGGCGCTGGAGAGCGAGAAGATGTTGCGCATGTCATCATCGACGATAAGGATTTTTTTACCTTCCAGCATCGCCTCCTTGTCGAGCGCCGAACGAATCATGCGCTGTTTGCCGGGATCAAGCGAGGCTTCCACCAGGTGGAGAAAAAGGGTCACTTCGTTCAGAAGCCGTTCGGGGCTTTTGGCCCCTTTGATGATGATGCTCTCGGCATAGTGGTGCAGCCGCCTCTCATCTTCGTGAGTCAGGTCGCGACCGGTGTGGATAATGACTGGAATGCGGCGGTCAGGGTCGAGCTTCTTTAGTTCTTCCAGTAGCTCGAACGCGCCCATGTCTGCCAGTCCCAGGTCAAGCACGATACAGTCAAACTGCTCGCTGGATAGAAGCTGAATGGCCTTGTCGCCACTGTCGGCGACGGTGATGGTCACGTTTCGCTCCTCCAGCAGGGCGACCATTGCTGTGGCCTGATCCTGATTGTCTTCAACAATCAGCAGCATTTTCATGGTCTTGTCGATGGCGGTCTCCAGCGTGCCGAAAACCGCGTCAAGCTGTTCACTGCTGACCGGTTTTGTGGCAAAGCCGATGGCCCCCATGTTCATCGCCTTCTGGCGCTCCTCCAGGCAGGTGATAAAATGCACCGGAATATGCCGCGTTGCCGGGTTGTCCTTCAGGCTGCGCATGACACCCCAGCCATCGATATGCGGGAGCATGACGTCGAGAATGATCGCACTCGGCTGACAGTCTTCGGCAAGGGCGATGCCGCTTTCTCCATCGGCTGCCACCAGAACGGCAAAGCTGCGACCGCGCACCATATCGGCCAATATCCCGGCAAAGGTCAGGTCATCCTCGATGATCAGAATGCTCTTGTCGCCGCTACCGATTTTCTCGCGGTCGTCCGGGATCGGCGCCGGCAGCGGGTCAAAGGATTTGGGCGCAGTGATTGCCGTCGAATGTGCATTCAGACCGGTCTGAACGGCAGGTTGCACAACGGTCGGCGTGAAGCCTCTATGTCCCGTTACCGGCAGATAGAGGGTGAAGGTGCTCCCCACCCCTGCCTCACTGGCCAACGTGATTTCACCACCCATTGAACGGGCAAGCTGGCGCGATATGGAAAGTCCCAGGCCGGTGCCGCCGTAGGTGCGGCTGGTGCTGCCGTCAGCCTGCTGGAAGGCGTTAAATACAAGCTGCTGCTTGTCGGCTGGGATACCGATGCCGGTGTCGGCTACGGCAAAGGCTATTGTCGCGGTTTTGAGCGGGGTCTCCTCGCCATCCGGGGTATACGCACGGAGCGAGACCGACCCGTTGCTGGTGAATTTGCAGGCATTGGAAAGCAGGTTTTTAAGGATCTGCTGGGTCCTTTGGCTGTCGGCAGTGATGGTTTGAGGCGTTGATTCCTCTTCTGTAACGGTGAAGCCAATCCCCCTCTCTCCGATAATCGGTGTGAAGATGGACGTAAGCTGTTGGCAGATCTCCGTGGGAGCCAGCTCTTCATAATGGAATTCCATATGTCCCGACTCGATCTTGGAGAGATCCAGGATATCGTTAATCAGGTTGAGCAGATCCCGGCCGGCCCCGTTGATTGTGGCCGCAAACTCCACCTGCTTGACCGTCAGGTTCCCGTCGCGGTTGTCCTTCAGCAAGCTGGAGAGGATCATCAGGCTGTTGAGAGGCGTTCGCAGTTCATGTGACATGTTGGCCAGGAACTCGGATTTATAGGTGCTGACTCGCTCCAATTCATCGGCCTTGCGCTGTAATTCGCGGCTGGACTCCTCCACTTCGCGGTTTTTTGCGCGGATCTGTTCGCGCTGCTGTTCCAGCATCTGTGCCCGCTCTTCAAGCTCTTCATTGCTCTGTTGCAGCTCTTCCTGCTGGACCCGCAGCTCTTCCGTCTGGGCCTGGGTCTGCTCCAGAAGGTTGTTGACCAGCTGCCGCGACTTGTTAACGCTGAGCGCAATAGCGATGCCTTCTTTGGATTGGTCCAGTAATGCCAGATCGTTGTCGCTGAAAATTTTGAATGAGCCGATTTCAAGGATTCCGACCAGGGCATCGTTGTACAGGAGAGGCAGGACCACAAGATGTGCCGGCTCGGCCTCACCCAGCCCGCAACTGATCCGGAGATAGTCTGGCGGGACTGCATTCAGGCAGATGGTCTTCCGTTCCAGTGCCGCCTGGCCGGCCAGACCTTCGCCGAGGGCGATCCGCTCGTTCAGGCGTGTGCTCCCGGTAACGGCATAGTTGGCGGCGATATGCAGGGCCGCCTCCTTTTCATCATACACGTAGAGTACGCCAATCCCGGCGCCAAGATATTCAGTCAAAAACGCCAGTACCTGTCCCGTCAGTTCTGCGGTGGGCTTGTCACCACGCAGGATGGTGTTGAGCTCGTTCAGGCCGTTCTTGAGCCAGTCGCGCAGGGTCTCCTGGTCGCGGTTGTGGCGCAGGGATCTGGTCATTCCGGCAAAGGCGCAATCAAGCGAATGCTGTACCTCGCTCATTTCGACGATCGCCTTCAGCAGCATACCCGCTTCATCCCTGTTAAACCGGTCCGTATCCGGTCGTAACGGCTTGGTAACGATCACATCCTGGCTGAGGTCGCCTCCGGCGATAGCCTCCACCAGTCGCGCCTTTTCTTTGCTCCCCTCCTGCTGCGAACGTATTGCTTCAAGCACCTGATTTAAAGGGTTGGCGATGCCTCGGGTAATCAGGATGGTCATAATTGCCGCCAGCATTGCTGCGCCAATGGCCAGGAGTAGCGTGATCAGTCCGGTCTCTCTGGCTGTTGCGATATTCTGATCAGCAATTTTTTCGGCGGTTGCCACCAGATAGCTCTGCAGATTTTCAATCGCCTCGATCTCGGCATGTTCGGCGGTATCGACGGTAGTGGATTTCATGTACGCCAATGCATCTTCATTCCTGTTGGGCTGTGCAAGCTTCATGATCCGGATGAGATGGGGGGTGTAGTTGCTGCGTGTCTGCACCAACCGCTCAAAAATTTTTTTTGACTCGGCATCGGGGAGGGCTGTTTCAAGATTGGCAACGCTGGTGTCGATATCCGTGCGGAACGTTGTGATCCGTACCTGATAAAAATCGTGTGTGGGCTGATCCTTGGCGAGGACGAGTTCCCGGACATTGGCTCTCAGGCGTTGGAAGCCTGCCGAGATTGTGCCGATATGCTCCACCGGCTTAACCCCTTTTTTAAAAAGCAAACTGTCGGCTCGTTCGAGTTTGTTGATCTGGAAAAAGCCAAAGACCACTATCGCCAGAACTATAAACACAACTGCAGAAAAACCGAGAACCAGTTTGTCTTTTATTTTGAGGTTGGCGTAAAAATGCATGTGTTATTCCTCGTGGATCTTCCGCGTACGGGAGGGAGCTCCTGTGATATAGCCGGCCAGGATGAACGCGATTTTATCGGCGTTGCTAAACGTAAACCGGCTGGTGCTGAAGAGGTGGGCCTTATGAAGCGGCAATCTTCTCACGGCGGAGGAGATCTCCCGTTTCGACCGTAAACGGCACTGTCAGGAGTATCCGCTGGTTGGGATTGGCGACCTCCGCCGGAATAGCCGCTCCACGCTCAGGGAGAGTGGCAAAATGCTGTAGCGTCAGGGTGTCGCTGCGCATCCCCGGTCCGATGAATTCGATTTTGTCACCGACCGTGATCCGGTTGCGCACGCTGATCAGAAGTGTCCNGTCACCCTGTACGTCATCGACGACTCCGACGAAGTCGTGACTGCGAATGTAGGCCGACTGGTACTCCTGCCCGACGTTGCGTGGCTGTCCGAACAGGAAGCCGGTCGTGTAGCCGCGATGACTCAGTTTGGCCAACTCCTCCAGCCATTCGGGGCGACAGCGCCACCCGGCGGGGTCTGCCAGATACTCGTCCAGCGCCTGGCGATAGACCCGCAGCACCGAAGCGACGTAGTTGATCCCCTTCATGCGTCCTTCGATCTTGAGTGCGTGCACCCCGCTTGCGACAAGAGCCGGAATATGCTCCAGCAGGCAGAGGTCGCGGGAGTTGAAAATGAAGGTGCCGTTTTCGTCCTCGACGACCGGGAAATATTCCCCCGGCCGTGATTCTTCCACCAGGTGGTAGCTCCAGCGGCAGGGGTGAGTACATTCGCCCTGATTGGCGTCGCGTCCGGTCAGCATGCTGGAAATCAGGCAGCGGCCGGAGTAGGAAATACAGAGCGCGCCATGCACGAAGGCCTCGAATTCCATCCCCGGGACGGCAGTCACCGTTTCGCAGATATTGTCCAGGCTCATTTCCCGGGCGAGGTTGATCCGGCGGACCCCCTGCTGCTGCCAGAATCGGGCCGAGCGCCAGTTGATCGTGTTGGCCTGGGTCGAGAGGTGCAGTTCGCGCTCCGGCGATACCTGCCGCACCGCATCGATCACCCCGGGGTCGGCGACAATATAGGCGTCGAAGGGAAGGGGGGCCACCTGCGCCAGATACTCTTCCAGCTCCGGGAGCGCTTCATTGCGCGGATAACTGTTAATCGTCAGATAGGCTTTGACACCCTTTGCATGGCAGAAATCCAGAGCCGCTGCCATCTCATCCACGGAAAAGTTGTCGGCCTTGTTTCGAAGTCCAAAGGCCTGGCCGCCAAGATACACGGCATCGGCGCCGTAATGTACCGCTATTTTAAGTTTTTCCATGTTTCCGGCCGGGGCCAGCAATTCTGGTCTATGCATGCGGAGTTCCAATAAAAATGTTGGGTGATTCGCTGATTCGCGGGGTTGTGATGCTAGCATAATCGGCCTGCCAATAAAACTGAAAAGGCACCTATTCACTTGACAAAGGTAACTATAACGCTTTAATTATGAAAAAGTCCGTTAAATGGGGGTATTATGCCATCAGGCAGCCGATTGGTACCATATCTGCTTTTGTCTGTTTTTCTGTCGGGATGCGCCGCCAATGACCTGATCATCAAGCGTCAGTCCGAGGCCGAGGCAAAAATCGAGTTTCTGATTCAGTCGTCAAAAAAAGCGGAACAGCGTCACAACGAACTTGCCGTTGCACTGCAGGTTCAGGATGAGCGCCTTCAGGCCGTAACGGGTGAAATAAAGCTGCTGAAGGATGAGCATCGTGATCTCAAAACCTCCCGCGACGAGCTTAAGGCCCGGGTCGCGATCCTTGCCCAGCAGTTACAAACCCCCAAAGTAGAGATTGTCAATCCGCTGTCGCCAGTAAAGGTGGTCAGGGAGTCCGGCCCTCCTGCGGATTATCTCACATCATTCGGTCTATACAGCGCTAACAATTTTTCGGCGGCCATCGTATCGTTTGAATCCTTTCTCAAAAACAATCCTCACAGTGATTACGCTGCCAACGCTCTGTACTGGATAGGTGAGTGTCACTATACTCTTTCGGATCTTCCTAAGGCAAAAGAAGCTTTTATGAAGGTGGTGGAAAATTATCCGAAAAGTTACAAGATGCCCGATGCACTCCTGAAGCTTGCCTATACGCTGTCGGCCATGAAAGAGAAGGAAAAGGCCGCGGTCCTGTTTGAGAGAATTATTACCTCGTATCCAAGCAGCCCTGCTGCAATAAAGGCCCGTGAACGTCTGAACGTCCATTGAACCCAGCCTGTCCTAACCTGATACACAGGTACGTACTAACGCACTAAATCAAAGGTGAATGAGGTGTCCCCTATGAAAATCAGATTGCTGCTGCTGTTGGCTCTTGTAACCATGCCATCTTTTGTCTTTGCCGCCGGTCAGGATGAGCCCACCATCTATGTCATAAAACAGGGTGATACGCTCTGGGGACTCTCCGGGCGTTTTATTCAAGATCCGCGATACTGGCCGAATATGTGGTCCAAAAACAGCCAGGTAACCAACCCGCATTTTATTTACCCTGGACAGAAACTTCGGGTTTTTCCCGATCGCCTGGAGTTGGTCCCCGCAGGGCAGGCGGCCGCGCCGCAAAAGAGCGTTGCCGTTACAGCGGGCGCTGAAGCGCTTCAGGAAGTAGCACCTGAGAAAACCTACACGCTCTATGGCACCGAGGGCTTTCTGGCAGAGAACGGTTTTAAACCCTACGGTGTGGTGATCGGGGGACAGCATGAACGGATAGCGGCGGGCGTTGATGATATCGTCTACACCGATATCGGCGCCGATCAGCATGCCGGTGGTGGCGACAAGTTTTCCGTGTTTTTCAAGGGTGAACCGGTCAAGGACCCTCTGAATAACGAGGAGATGGGAACCAAGATGATTCCGGTCGGGACTCTTCAGCTGACCGATGTAGAACGTAAATCATCCCGGGCCATTATCACACGGTCATCCAGAGAAATCGGCCCGGGGGCCTACCTGCTCCCCTACAAAGAGACCCGTCGGCGCGAAATAACACTCAAGAACAGTAAAAACAATCTCAAAGGGTGCATCCTCGAGAGCTACAGCGGTGTCAGCATTATTGCCGCCGGAGATGTCGTCTATATTAATCTCGGAGCCATCCAAGGGGCTGAGGTCGGCAATATGTTCTATATCGTCAGAGATGTGACGATCGACCAGCGTAATGTGGAAGGGCAGATCGGTAAGTTGCCACAAGAACTATTGGGGGCGCTTGTTATTCTTGAAACCGGTAAAAAAACTGCTACCGCATTGGTCGTCAAAAGCATAGATGCTATCTATCAGGGTGATCGGATCGTGAGCCAGACGAAGTAACCAGGCCATTTTTTACGTTCAAGACCGGCTTCGTGCCGGTCTTTTTTGTGATGCCCTACACATACTTCGTTACTGCACGTATCCCGTTTATCGGGGCTAGGTTTGGCAATGGAAAATTTTTACTGGATAGGTCTCAAAGCGGTTCCCGGAGTCGGTAATGTCGCCTTTCGGCGACTTCTGGAGCGTTTTGACACACCTGAAGCTGTGCTGAGTGCGCCACCTGCGTTACTGGCCGGCATCAGGGGCATAACTCCTGCGATTATCGAAGGTATCAAAAACGCTGAATGGCGCCGGTTTGCGGAGGAGGAGTGTCGTCGGATCGAGGCAAGTGCTGCGCGTCTGGTGACCTATATATCGCGTGACTACCCCAAATCTCTGTTTGAAATTCCTGATCCGCCCCCGTTTCTGTATGTAAGGGGGGAACTGCGCTCCCGTGAACTTTCAATCGCCATTGTCGGCTCGCGGCGGGCGACATCCTACGGATTGATGACCACCGGGAAACTGGCTGCGGAGCTTGCCAGCTACGGCGTCTGTATTGTGTCGGGGATGGCGCGCGGAGTGGATACCGCGGCCCACAAGGGGGCGCTGCAGGCGGGGGGGAGAAGCATCGGCGTACTGGGGTGCGGTGTCGACAGAATCTATCCACCTGAAAACCGTGCGCTCTTTGAGGATATGGCGGGCAAGGGGTGTCTCGTGTCCGAGTTCCCGCTCGGGACCCTGCCGCTGGCCGAAAATTTCCCGCGCCGCAACCGG